>Ga0099364_10001423_pt1 | contig 39655 bp, 26 predicted proteins | sample TergutTh196P3_FD_73070 | JGI IMG/M metagenome (GOLD analysis project Ga0099364, IMG submission 73070) | Microcerotermes parvus P3 segment gut microbial communities from Pointe-Noire, Republic of the Congo - Th196 P3 | ecosystem: Host-associated > Arthropoda: Insects > Digestive system > Gut ... | reverse complement strand
GTCCCGCCCACAAAAACATCAAAATCCCGCAGCCTCATCAAATCCCCCCCCCGCCGAAACCCCGTCACATCATATCCAGAATCCCCCCCCAGGCGCAGCAGCGGCCCCCCCACCAACTTGCCTTGCCCCACCACCGCAATTCGCTTATCCGAAAGCTCAATCCCATGCCCATTCAGCAACCAATTTATCGCCTCCGCCGTCGCGCTATCAAACCCGCCATTCAGCCCGTCCACATCTTTCGCAGGTGGAATCAACCCCAAAATCTCCTCCCCCACTACCTTCAAAGGCAACTGCACAATTATCCCATGCACCGCCTCATCGCCGGCCGCCGCCAACATCCGCTCCTCGGCATCCTCCGCCGAGAACTTCACAATCTCCACCTCCACCCCAACATCCGCCCCATATTCCTTCTTCAAATTCACATATTTCAAAATCACCGGCGAATCATTGTCGTAAAAAATCACCAACTTCGGCTGCACCCCGCCCGCCCGCAATCGCCGCACCTCCCCCACCTGCCGCTCCTTCACATAATCCGCCAATTCCTGCCCGTTCAGTATTTTCATAGCTCAACCAATCTCAACCGGTTCCTGCTCCAACCTCAGCTCAAATTTCTCAAACACCGCATCACAAATCGCCTGCCGCGCTTTCTGCAAATCCGCATAACTCGTCGCATTCTCATTAATCAAAATCAGCGCCGCCTTTTCCGAAACTCTAAAACCATAAAACTCACGCCCCTTCAGCCCAGCATGCTCAATCAACCACCCCGACGGCACCTTGCCGCCCGGCCACACCAAAATCCCCCTAGCCTCCGCCTGCTTTGCCTCTGCATCATTCAAATAAACATTCTTGAAAAACGAACCCGCACTCGCCACCTCCGCCGGATTCGGCAGTTTGTCGGCCCGAATCTCCATCACCGCCCGCCGAATCGACGCCGGCGAAAAATCCGTCACTCCCCGCTCGTCCACATATCGTTGCAGGGAATTATAAAACGGCGGCGCTAGCATTTCCCGACTCAACTTCACTGTCACCGCAATAATAAAATACCTTCCCGCATCCGGGCCGTAATTAAAAATACTTCGCCGATAGCCCAGCTTCATCTCAGGTGTTGTAAATTTTACAACAGCATCTTCACGCGAATCATAAGCCTCCACCACCATCAGCACTTCAGACATCTCCTGCCCATACGCCCCCACATTTTGCACTGGCGCCGCCCCCAACGACCCCGGAATCGCACTCATCGCCTCCATCCCCGAATAACCGCGCTCAACCGTCAGAGCCACAAAATCATCAAACACTTCGCCACCATACCCCTTGAATTCTCCATCACCCACATCAGAAGTCCCGCGCAAACCATTCACCAAAAGTACCCCATCAAACCCCTCGTCACGGCCAATCACATTACTCCCGCCCCCCAGCACAAAAACCGGCAACCCCTTCTCTTTCGCAAAAGCATACGCCTCCCGCACATCCTCCAAGTTCTCAACATCAATCACAAACCTCGCCGCTCCCCCCAGTCGCATCGTCGTCAGCTCGGAAATCAAAACATTCTCAGCTATCTTCATACTTCAATTCTACCACCAAACAGAGTACAATCATAACAATTGCGCGCGTAGCTCAGTGGATAGAGCACCAGCTTCCGGAGCTGGGTGTCGTAGGTTCGACTCCTATCGCGCGTACCAATCCCGAGTTTTTTCGTTAAAAACCATATTGACAAACACAACGTCTATGCTTAAATTATCTCAGTAGAGTAAATACAAACAAACATTGCGAGAGAACGGAAGATAAAATAATATGTTGTCTATATCTTCTATTGCAAAACCTAAATTAAAAACGGGACGTTTGAAACGAAGAACAAAAATCGCCGTACTCGCATTAATTTTTTTTGGGCTCATTGGGTTTGCTAGCAGAGTTGAATTTTCATATGGAGCTATATCTGGCACGCAAATCCAGGACGTTTTTATAAACGGCAACAAAGCCACATTCAGTACGAACATCATTATCGACGATTCTACAGGGGCCATTTACGCACCGGTAATAGAGTTGTTTGAAAATCTAAATATCAAAATGACCTACAAAGAAGCCCCACAGAACCGTTATGTGGGCACTTTCAACGACGCCAATATCGCCATCCCCCTCGACGAGGATTTTTGGATATTTGACACTATTACTATCGACCTAAAAGGCAAGACAATAAAAGACAACAATATTGATATGTTCGACATTACCTACCTCGGAGACGTCTATGGCGTCGACATGACTCTAGCTCCCGATAATTCAAGTGTAACCATCACCACTGAATTATTGGACAGAAGAACCCTCCAACAAAAAAACATGGCTGCCCTCAACACGGATGACGGGATATCTATCTTAAACGACCCAACCACTGTTGCGCGCATGTGCAACGAGGGGCAAGGCGCATGGTGCGGCTGGGGCGGCGAGTCCTACCCTCTAATCCAAACCAACGGCATAGAGTTGCCTGCCGGTGAATATCCCTGCGACGACGACGAGCGCTGCAAGCTAGCCTATAACTCCAACTCCATGGATTCTTTTGCTAATGGCTGGACCAGCTATGGCCCAGATATGGTTTTTAATAGTTCCGCCAAATTACAAATGAAGGAGAGCGATATCGGGATAATTTCCTTCTGGGCTCGCGCCACCGATGTCAGAGACGCACTCAACGAGCCCATGGTCAACGTTTATCCTACCCATACAACCAGCTCAACACATATCCCTATTACTTATGAATGGAAAAAATACTACGTCCCCTTCAGATTATCTTCGGGTCAAACTGGTGCAAATCTTAACCGTGTTACGCTCAGGTCTGGAAGCAGAGACCAAAACATTCAAATAACCAGGCCCCAAGCCTTTGCTTACGACAGCGCAGGCCTTAATTACGGTGATTTCTATGAAGACCTGTCGGTCAGCGAACGCTATATCGGACAGGAAAGCGATGCCCTATGGCGGGAAGTAGCCAATCGCAGGATCGAAAAATATCGCAAAAATCTACTGTCCGTCACCATAAAAGACAGCGACGGCAATATCATACCTAATGCTGACATAAAAATCGAAATGACCAAAAATGATTTTAAATTCGGCACAGCAGTCCACGGTAGCCTCGTATCGACCAGTGCCTACGCCTTAGACTACCAGGACAAATTAAGGGAGAATTTTAACTCAATCACATCGGAGAACGCTTTCAAGTGGGAAAACTATTATTCTGCCCAAGACTTAATTACCAGACGAAGTGAGCCCGCTGACCGCGTACCCAACTTTGCTATCGCGAATGATATGTCGGTCAGGGGCCACACAATTCTTTGGGATAGTTCTGGACATTTTCCCACCAGAGATAAATTTGACGTTTTGGGCAATGGTACTACCAACACCTTAACCTGGGGTTCAACCGGTAATGTAACCAAAGATGACGCCTCTAAACTCCTCAGAGCCCATATTGACGATATTCTAGGTGCCTATTACAACGACCCTCACTACAGAGATAATCCCGTATTTTACGAATGGGATGTCCAAAATGAGCCATTTAGCCAAAGCAATGGCGGACTTCTTAGGACCTCTAGAGGGTTTGGTAATGATTGGGTTGCGGAAAATCTATTCTGTTATATCAGAGAAAATTTCCCCCAAGTCCATCAAGTCATAAACGATTACAATCTAACCGATTATGAAAGTTATGGAGACTATAACACAAAGCGGTTCTTAAACCTCTTAAAGAGCTACGAAAGCTATTCGTGCAGCGACGGGAACAAAGTCAAAATTGACGGCATAGGGCTACAATACTATCCGACAAAAAGCCATTACCGCACTTTCAATCCTCAAAAATACTACAATAATCTAGTTCGACTTTCAGACACCGTCAGCACCGTTCAGCTCACAGAATACGCCGCTGGAGGGACCGCTGGCTCGCTAGATAACATGAAGGTTGCAACTGATTTTCTAGAGGATATAGTCAGAGCTACCTTTAGCATGCCAAAAGCATCGGGCTTTACGTTGTGGGGATTCTATAACAACAACACTGCTTATCAAAACCAAAACCTCATCTTTAATACCCTCGGAGAGCCTCAGGCTGGCTACTATATCTGGAATAATTTACAAGACGAATGGAGTACAAATGTCGAAAGCAAGACCAATACTTCTGGCAATTACGACATTAGGGCCTTCCGCGGCGAATACGAAATAACTGCTTCGTATGGCGCAGAGAGCAAGACCATCAAAGCATCGGTGAGAGATATAGAAAGCAATAACATAACCATCACACTTGGCAGTACTGTTTCGTCAAGTACAAAGTTAAGCTCATTGACCGTCAAAAACTACACTTTATCTCCCACGTTTAATCCAGATACGACCGAATATTACGTTGCCGTACTAGGAAATATCAATATGCTGGACATAGAGGCAGTCCCCGAAGACGCCGCCACGACTATCACAATCACAGGCAACCAATCTTTCAGTGTTGGGAGCAACGAAGTGACTATTAAAGTGGCTGCCAATGACGGTCCTGATTCGACCACGTACAAAATCAACGTCACCAAGACCGCCCCGACCGACACTAGACTAGCGTCGCTATCGAGCATTCCAGATTATGCTCTCAGCCCAGCATTCGACTCGGACATCACAACATACAGCATGACCATACCGGCAACTCTGACCAGTATTGACTTTTCATTTTCGCCATTCGATGCAAACGTATCGCATACCATCACCGGGAACACCAATCTGCAGACCGGTTCAAATGAGGTCAGACTAAGAATCACCGCCAACGACGGCACCGGATTTACTCTGTATACGATTTTTGTTATCAAATCAGGTCAAACTTGGCCAGAACCCACAGCTCCCCAACTCACAGACATTACTTACTCCATCCCTACCAGCGTAACCTACAATGGCTCGCCCCAACCAATCGCCACCCCGACCGCAGCATCCGGCGTCACCGGACTAGGCTCGATTACGGTAAGGTACGCCGGCACGGGCGGCACCACATACCCCGAGTCGACCACAGCGCCGACCGATACAGGCAGTTACACCGTGTACGCGGACATCGCGGAGGGCACTAGCTATACGGCTGCTAAACTTACCCTCGGCACGCATGTCATAGTCAAAGCTAACGTTACTTCGGCTAGTCAGGAATTTGCGGTCAAGGCTCAAGTGGCGCATACTTACACATTTGATTTACGTGCATTATTACCCAGTGGGGTTTCTGCCTCCGCCGTTTCTAGTTACGCAGTCGCTTCTATATCTAACGATATCTTTACTACTACTCCGAGTATAAGTGGCTACATCCTGACTTTACCAGTGGCCAGTACCGCAGCAGGAGATGCTAAATCTGTGATTACAGTCAGCTTTACCAGTGCAAATTACAACATTACTACTGCGGGTATCACAATCAATGTAGCAGACCGCACACCAGTCAATATCAGTGGTGTGTCCGTGACTGGTCGAGCATACAACGGTTCTCCGATTGCGGCGACCGGCACGCCGATATTTACAGATACGATTTCTCAGGCCGTTGTGACCACATTAGCGCCAGTTTACACATGGAAAACCAGCACCGATACAATTTTAGCTAATGCGCCAACGGACGCAGGCAGCTATAAATTAGTAGTGTCAGCTGACGGCGGCATTGATTACGAAGTCGCCGATTTGGAAATAGGATTTGTTATCTCCAAAGCCAATCAGACAATCACGTTTATTTGCCCAGCCTCTGGCTATATCGGCGATATGATAACTTTGTCTGCGTCTATCTCAACTGGGCTCTCGGGTATTACTTTTGCCAGTCAGGATACGACCATAGCCACAGTTGCTGGCAATATACTTACTTTGCTAGGCGAGGGCACAGTCACAGTGACGGCTTCACATCCAGGCAATGCCAACTATGTCAGTGCGTCCAGCAACTGCAATATCAGTATATCGGACCCAGATTACACCATCACGCAAGCATTCGCTGACTTTAACGGCATAGGGCCACGCTTCGCAATTATTAACGCTCGCTTTTCAGAATTTGAACGATTAACTCTAGACGGAGAAGACGTATCCCCAGAACACTACGCGGTCACAGAAGGCAGTACGGTCATTACCCTGAGTGAAGCCTACCTAAAGAGTTTGGCCACCGGCACCCACACCTTCGTAGCCCAATTTATGAATAATCGACAAGTCGACTTGAATATTATTATTCTAAGCAATACGCGCCTTGGTCTGCCAGGCACCGGATTCTTTAAGTCAATTGCAGATAGTGGCTATGTATCAATCATTTCATTCGTATTGACTGGGGGGGCGGCCGGAATAATTGTCACGAGAAAGTTTTTGGGGCGGCGCAAAAGAATCACCAAGCTAAAGAGATAAGCCACTTACGCTACTACGCGATGAGTATGTTATTTTGGAGATTTGACAAAATCGTGCAATAATACGGCTAGGCAGAAAAGTCAGTTTTGATTTAAAGCCATGCACCCGTAGCTCAGTGGATTAGAGCATCTGTCTTCGGAACAGAGGGTCGGCGGTTCGAATCCGTCCGGGTGTACCACAACCAAACACCCCCATAAATTCTTCTTTACATTTCATTCCGCTCAAGGTATAATGTCCCACAGTAGAGTTAGCGAGTTCTTGACGGACATATTAATGCCGTAAAGGAGCTTATGTATGACTAGACTATTCAAGATTATTACAGCCGTTTTAGGCGTTTTTTTATGCACTGGGCTCATCAATCCCGCCCCCGCTTCTGCCATTACCGACACCGCCACTCAAACAGTTATTATTAATGCCACGTCTGCCGCTTGGGAAAACAACATCGATACGCACATTCTATCCTCCGAGGCGCCGCTCCGCTACATCGTCAGTAACGCCATTGGCGACATCGTAACCATCCAAGTTGACGGCGACACCCTCTCCCCCACCGACTACAGCATCGAGACTATCACATCTGGCATGACCTATTTCACCGTAGTTCTTTCCCCAGATTACCTCAACACTCTCGCCCTTGGTCAGTACAGCATGGACGTCATTTTTGACAACACCAACGTCCTGTCCGACATTTTCTTTATAGAGCTAGAGCTGCTGCCACCCAACACCGGAGCAATGTTTGGCGGTCTAGGCAACATCATTTCCGACCCCGTCGCCCTTGCCGTTATCACCTCTGTGGTCATCTTTACCCTCATCGCCCTATATTTCACGCACCTTCGCCGCCCTCAAATGGCCCAGCTCAGAATCGCCAGCAACAAAAGGCTCATTGTCATTACAGCTCTCCTGGCCACCACCGCCCTTACTGGCGCAATCATCATCAACAACGCGCCCCAGCCCGCCATTGCTGCCCCTACCACTCCCGTCATCGACCTCAGTCCAGACACCCTAGTATATAACCTCATCGCAGGCGGTACTGGCACTTCAGACTTCCAGTCCACTATCACCACTCCTATTTTTGCTACAGATTACACGCTTTCGGCAGTTTCAGACAACACCAATTCCAACATCGACCTCAAAATCTCTGGCGGCAGCCTAGCCGCCCCCACCACTCTGCCCGCTGCCCCCAGCAGTCCGCTCACCGTTCGCAATTTTACCGGCAGCTCCTACAGCGGCCACACCTCCAATTACGCCCTGACCGTCACGCTCGGCAACAACATCCCCTTCGGAACTTATATTATTGAAATCACTTACACTATAGACACCACCGACCAAGATTACTTCATGTTCACCGTCGACACCAGAATGACCAACACCGTCGACACCAACCCCACGCACTATGACGGAACAGCTACGACCTTTGCCATTCCGACTAGCGGAACCGTAGATAATAGCCTCAATAGTCCTTATAGCTGGCTGATTGACTGGGGAGATGACAGCACTCCGCAGACCGCCAGCGGCTCAGGCAATATCACCAGCGCCGGCATACCCTACACTTACGCCACGCCTGGACAATACCAAATCACCATTACATCCAACGGACCCCCTACTAGCGGCTGGATGAACGCTTTTGGTTTCTACTCTAATACTAGCGGTGCCAACATTCAATCCAACAAAAACATGCTCAAATCCATTGACACTCCATTATTTGACAGTATGCGCACCCCAAATGTTCCTAATCGCTTCGCCCTCATGTTCTACGGTGCCAGAAACGCCTCTTCTATCCCCGCCAACCTCTTCAGCCGTATCGATACCTCTGGTGCCGCCAACGTATCCTCAATGTTCCGCGGAACTTTCTCCTACTACGCCTTCAACAACACCACCGCCACCATTCCCGCCGGACTCTTTGATTCCATCGACACCAGTAGCGCTACCGATTTTGGCCAAATGTTTAACGATACTTTTTACGAGTACGCTCGCAACTCCACCGTTGCCACTATCCCGGCTGGTCTCTTCAATTCCATCAACACCAGTAACGGTATCAATTTAAGCCGAATGTTCAACGGCACCTTCCAAGATTTTTCTCGCAACTCCACCGTTGCCACCATTCCAGCAAACCTGTTTAGCTCCATCAACGCTTCCAAAGCCACCAACCTATACGAAATGTTCCGCGGCACTTTCTACTATTATGCCCGTGGCGTTTCTTCCGCTGCCACCATTCCCGCCGGCCTCTTTTCCATCAACGCCCCTGTCGCTACCGACCTATCCCGTATGTTTTACGACACCTTCAACCGCTACGCCTATGACGCTTCCTCCGTCACCGTCCCCTCTAACCTCTTCTCCATCACCGCCCCTAACGCCACCACCCTATCCCAAATGTTTTTCACCACCTTCAGTTCTTTCGCCCATGATTCCGGCACTGTTACGCTCTCTCCCAATATGTTTTCCATCAACGCCCCTGTCGCCACCAATCTATCCCAAGTGTTTCGCATGACCTTTTCCTCTGGCGCCTACTACTCCGAAGCCACTATTCCCGCCGGCCTCTTCTCCATCAACGCTCCTCTCGCCACTGATTTAAGCCAAATGTTTTCTGGCACTTTCGAAGAATTCGCCTACTTCTCCACTACTGGCACCATCCCCGCCGGTCTCTTTAGCTCCATCAGCACCAACAATAGCACTGACTTATCCAACATGTTCAGCAGTACCTTCAACTCTTACGCCCGCAACTCCACTGTCGGCACCATCCCCGCCGGCCTCTTTAGCACTATCGATACCAGCAACACCACCACCCTACCCCAAATGTTTGGCAATACCTTCAACTCCTACGCCCGCAACTCCACCGTCGGTACCATCCCCGCCGACCTCTTTAGCACTATCGACACCAGTAGTGCGACCACTCTGAATAGCTTGTTTGTCAATACTTTCTACTACTATGCCAATCATTCCACTGTTGGCACTATCCCGGCAAACCTCTTCAACTCCATCAGCACCAGTGGCGTCACTAATCTGCACCAACTGTTTGCCTACACCTTTTATGAGTACGCTCGTAGCTCCACCGTCGGCACCATCCCCGCTGGGCTCTTTGACACCATCAACACCAGTAGCGCCACCGTTTTATCCGACATGCTCAATAGCACTTTCGAAAATTATGCCTACAACTCCACTGTTGCCGCCATCCCTACCGACCTCTTCGATTTCCTCGACCTTTCCAGCGCCACCGATTTAACCAGAATGTTTAGCTCCACCTTCCGCATGTTCGCCTACATGCGCTTGACCATCAGCACCGACATCAACGACATCTGGGGCAACGCCAACTTCGCAAGTAAAATCACTCCTGCCAACGCTGGTGGCATATTCCAAAATACATTCTACGGCGTGCGCCTCCTTGGTGGTACCGGCAAAACTTTTATTGATACCAAACTTGGCGGCATCGTTCCCGACGTCTCAACTCAAGCCTTCGCCGGCACTCAACTTTCCGACCTCTACGCTCTCGGCGACAACTGGAAATAATCCGGGCAGCAGGATGGAAGAAGTCACGCTCGACCGATTAGTCCCTGGCGGACAAGGCATTGGTGCACTGGCGTCTGGCAAAAAAGCCTTCGTCTGGGGCGCCCTCCCCGGCGAAACTGTAGAGCTTCAAATTACCAAAAACAAATCCTCCTTCTGCGAAGGCATCGCTACCAAAATTCTCATCCCGGCAAAACATCGGGTCAGTCCCCGTGACCCCTGCCATCTCGCCACTTCTCCCTGGCAAATTATGGATTACCCCTACGAACTCGAACAAAAATCTCTCCTAGTAACAGAGTGCTTCCGCCAAGCAGAAGTTCAAATACCCGAATCCTTACCTATCACCGACAATCAAGACTATTTTTACCGTAACAAGATGGAATACTCTCTCTACTGGGACAACCACGACAACAAAATCCATCTCGCCTTCCACGCCCGCGGCACTCACCGCAAAATCCCCATCGACCAATCCTCCATCGAGCGCCCCGAAATTTTTGCCGAAGCCCAAAACATCGTCGCCGAACTCAACGCTGCCCAAAAATCCGCACGTGATTATCAATCGCTCCTCGTCCGTTGCAACCAGCAGGGAATTATCAGCTCCGCGCTTTTTGAAAACCACAAACCTCGCCCCAAAATGACGCCACTTTCCGATACTATCTGCGGTCACACCTACACCTATTCCCCCAATGGCTTTTTCCAAATCAACCTGCCGGTTTACGAGCTCGCTCTCGCGAGTATCCAGCAACACATTAGTACCAATAAAGTTCTCGACCTCTACGCTGGCGTCGGCACTATCGGCCTCTCCGTCGCCCGCGACAAAGACCTCACTCTCGTCGAAATCGACAAATCCGCCTTCGCAGAGCTACGCAAGAACTCCGATTCGCACATAAACGCAGTTCTGGCAAAATCCGAGGAGGTCTTAGATTTCATCACTCCCGACGCCACCGTCATTCTCGACCCGCCGCGCGCCGGCTGCGACCCCAAACTCATCGAAAAACTCAACACCACCCAGCCAACAACAATCATCTATCTTTCCTGCAACCCCATCACCCAAGCCCGCGACTGCCAACCACTCCTGCAAAACTACCAAATCAAACTCTGCCAACCCTTCAATTTCTTCCCGCGCACCCCGCATATCGAAAACCTCATTGTTTTAACACCCAAATAGTGTTATAATAAAAATTCCAGCAAAAGCCGAGCATGCTCGGTTTTTAGCTCATTAAGAAAAAGGAGTGTTTTACTATGTCGGACAACTATCGGATTATCACCGATACAGCCTCCGAGCTGAGCTTGGAGCGCTGCAGCGCATTACACATCAATCGCCTGACACTCGAGAGTAATTTCGGAGACATTCCATGGTCCGACCACGACGACCTGGAGGGATTCTTCAAGACAATCAATTCCAGCAACATCCCCAAAACCTCAGGCCTCAATCTGGGCGAGTTTATCGATGTCGCCACGCCCATCCTCGAGGCTGGCCAGGATATTATTTATCTTGGCATTTCCAGCGCGAACTCCCCCTCCAGCGAGAATGTTCGCCACACGGCGCAACAGATGCTACAGGCGCAATTCGAAAATCGCCGTATCGTCTGCCTAGAGACCCTCTGCATTTGCGGCGGGCTCGAGTATCTCGTCACCGAAGCGGTCAAGCGACAGCAGATGGGCTTTTCTTTGGACGAGCTGATTGACTATGTCGAAGGTATCAAGGGCAACATCGCCCATCACTTCACCTCCGAGGACCTGAAGTATTTCCTCGTAGGTGGCCGCATCAGTCGTGGAGAATATATTGGTGGCGTACTATTGCGTAAAAAACCAGTTATGCGCACGGACCCCATCACTGGGAAACTAATTAGCAACGGCACCGCGAACAGCACCAAGGCCGCCGTCAAGGCTATCGGCGACGCAGTTATCAATACCATCGCTCAGAAAGACGGTCGCATCATCATCTCTTACGCCAACTGTCCAGACAAAGCCGAGTACCTCACGCAGTATCTGTGTGCCAGCGGCTTTTCGAAAGACCAAATCGAAATCAGCCGCATCGGCGTGACCATTGCGTCTCACACAGGCGAAACTGCCATCGCCATTTTCTTCGAAGCCATCCCGGGCTAACAGCACTCTCAAAATTCCTTAAATCCCCCGACTACGTCGGGGGATTGTTTGTTTATTCATTCACGCTTTCCCGCGGACTTGTTGAATTTTTTTAGCCACCTCTTCTGTGACAAAAAACGTTAAGCTGATAGTTTTGACAGTCCAAAACTCATCGACCAAATTCGCGTTTACCATCAGATCCAACATGCTGCAGAGATGGTCAAAGAGCTTCTGTTTCGGGGCTTGAATAAGTGCTTTTCTGACTTCATCACGCTTCTCCGGATGCGTCCAATACAGACTCGTCAGCATATTGCCAAACTCCACATCAACACTATCCTGCCTTTCGGCATTCATCCTCTTCCGGAGAACCTTCAGAACATCCGACATTTCCGTCAGCCTCTTTACCGCTTCGACATAAGGGTCCTCTTCGTGGTCGTCAGATTTCTCGGTCAGGGCAGTATCGGGCGGAGCCGCCGCCGCCGAATTCTCAGTTATCGGAACTTCATCCATCGACTCATCAGCATCCTCGTAGCCAAAAGCCTTCCTCGCCCGTTTAGCTTTCCCCAAATTATAGGGCAAAAAGGGCAAAAGTTGATGCAGCTCATTGAATCCGCTGGCTCTAAGCCGACTCTTAGCGGAATTGATTTGCGACAGCGTTAAGCCCCATTTCTCAGCGATTTTTCTCTTGTTGGAACCAGGATGAGCAATCATATCCAGCATCGCCCAAGCCAGTGAAGGACTTCTGGAACGATTCACATAAGCTCTTGCTAAATTACCTATCTCGTCCCCATGCCTCTCAACGATATCGAACATTATCTGCTCTTCCTCCCACAACACACCATATTTCGATATCTCCTCATGGACATCCGAAATCCCCCCATCTTCTCCGGCCTCATCAGTTTCATCTTCTTCAGTCTCGTCAACCTCGTCATCTCCGACTTTAACAGTCTCTCCGTCGGACATAACTTCTTCATCCGTCGAGGACTCATCGCCCTCATCACTATTATCTATATCGATCTCGCCCTCGGCGCTATTTTCAATCCGGGTGGTAATGCACGTCACCGGCTCTTCGGCAAGAGTCCTATCAGGAACGGTCACATACCACAACATCTCCACTATCCTACTCAACATGTCTAGCATTCGTTCATCCATGGCCACAGAAAACACCTCCTTTGTAAAGTACCACATAGTTCAACTATGTAGATTATCAATCCAGTCTACCATGCCCACCCCTCCAATCAAGCACAAGCCACATATCCATTCCCTCAGTTACGCCGAGGACTTAGTCATTCCAAAATTCCTAATCTCCTCAATCGTATCCCTCAGCTCCGCCGCCCGCTCAAACTCCAAATTTGCCGCCGCCAACTTCATCTGCGATTCCAATTCCTTTATCAATGTCGGATGCTCATCGCGCGGAATCCGCTTTAAATCTAACTTCTTGCTCTTTTCCTTCTCCGGAATAATCGCCCGCAAACCCTGCGAAATTTCCTTCGCCACCGATTGCGGCACAATCCCATGCTCGGCATTATACTTCTTCTGAATTTCTCGCCGCCGCTCCGTTTCGTCAATCGCCCGCTCCATCGACCTCGTCACATTATCCGCATACATTATCACCCGCCCCTCCACATGCCGCGCCGCCCGCCCAATCGTCTGAATCAGCGCCGAGTCCGACCGCAAAAAACCTTCCTTATCCGCATCCAAAATCGCCACCAAAGACACCTCCGGCAAATCCAACCCCTCCCTAAGCAGATTAATCCCCACCAAAACATCATAAACCCCCGCCCGCAGGTCCCGCAAAATATCCCCTCGCTCCAAAGTATCCACGTCACTATGAATATAAGCCACCTTCAGACCAATATCAGAAAGATGCGCCGACAAATCCTCCGCCATCCGCTTCGTCAAAGTTGTCACCAGCGTCCGCTGGCCCTTTGCCACCCGGCCGTCAATCTCCGCCACCAAATTATCAATCTGTCCCTCCGTCTCTCGCACCTCAATCTCTGGGTCCACCAACCCCGTCGGCCGAATCACTTGTTCCGCCGGCTTCGGACAACGCGCCAACTCATACTCTCCCGGCGTCGCCGACACATACACCACTTGATTAATTCGTCCTTCAAACTCCCCAAACTGCAAAGGTCGATTATCCAGCGCCGAAGGCAGTCGGAACCCATACTCCACCAAAATCTCCTTTCGCGCCCGGTCGCCATTATACATCCCCCGCACCTGCGGCAGGCTCATATGCGATTCGTCAATCAACATCAAAAAATCATCCGGAAAATAGTCCAGTAGTGTCGATGGCGGCACTCCCGCCGCCCGGCCCTCAAGATGTCGCGAATAATTTTCGATGCCCTTCACAAACCCCGTCTCCTCCAACATTTCCAAATCATATTTTACCCGCTGGCCCAACCGCTGTGCCTCCAAAAATTTATTATTTTTGTCAAACCACTTCAGTCGCTCATCAAACTCAGCCCGAATCAACCCCAGCGCCCGCTCCAAATCCTCCCTCGGCGTCGCATAATGCGTGTTTGGAAAAACCCCAATCTCACTCGGTTCCGCCAAAACCTCTGCACTCAACGGGTCAATCACTTTAATCTTCTCCAGTCCATCAAACCCAAACTCCAACCGATACCCCCTATCGCCACTAGCCGGAAACAAATCCACCGTGTCACCCTTCACACGGAAATTCCCCCGCTCAAACGCCACATCATTACGATGGTATTGAATCTTAATCAGCTGCCTAATGCACTCATCCTGGGAAATCGGTTTGACAACAGGAAGTTCTTTGGACGTAAGGACTTGGCCCAAGTGGCCTGCCAGCGAATCGCCCTTGGCGATTCCTGACGCGGAACGGTCCAAAGAACTTCCTGTGGAGAGCCTAAGTGCCATCCCTGCATAAGTCTCCGGATTCCCAATACCATAGATACAAGACACACTCGCCACAATAATTGTATCCCGTCGCGTCAACAGCGCCTCCGTCGCCGCGTGTCGCAGACGGTCAATCTCCTCATTAATATCCGAATCCTTCTCAATATACGTATCAGTCGACGCAATATACGCCTCCGGCTGATAATAATCAAAATACGACACAAAATAATGCACCTCATTTTCCGGAAAAAACTCCCGAAACTCGGAGTATAACTGCGCCGCCAAAGTCTTATTATGCGCCAGCACCAAAGTCGGCACATTTCGCTCCGCAATCAAGTTCGCCATCGTAAACGTATTATGGATAAATAATCCACCACGTCCCGCGAAAAATGTCTCATTATCAGCAACAGCAAAGTCGTATACCAGTTCCTCCTTCTCGATTTCCGCGATGGCCTTAATCGGCGTCCAAGCGTTTTCCAACAAAGCTGAAATTCGCGCAACTACTCCAGCCACGCGCTCGTCACGTTCTTTCTTCAACGCCTCCAAAACACATTGTGCCACGTCTCGCGACATTTTTCGAACTCCAGACTCCAACATAGAAATATACGAACGCTCCACCCCAATTTTTTCTGCCAAATCAAGCTGTCGCCAGCCCAAAATTTTTCGAACCTCAACAAGGTCTTTCCCGGCCACGGGTATAATATCTACATTAGTGTTCTCTGCAATATTTCTATCAACCAGTTCCTGCAGTTTCTCTTGTTTTCTCTCAAGACAAAACCCTATCTTCTCTGCGTAGATTGCCAAATTACTTAAACCGCTAATACAGATCACATAAACTAATCGATAACGACCATTATAACGAATTTTCTTATTCCGGCACCGCGCATTTATTCCAAAACGCAGTAGCGCTAACTGCAGGTCGCTGGCCAAATCTTCACTTGCCGTAGTCGCAGTCATCTGTTCGCCGTCTATCCCACCGTCTCCAGAAAAATATGCCTTCAAGATTTCCGCCAATTGCTCATTATCCAGTCGCGTCCAGAACGCAGGCAGCCGCTTTCGCCTCGAAACATGGCCACACAACGAACGCATCAACCTCGCTAGAACCGTTGAGTTCACCTGGTAATCTAGCGGTTTCAGCCTTTTCTTTACGTCTAACCCCAGTTGCCCAGTCCCCTCAATAAAATCCCTCACCACTTCGGTATCTGCCGTTGTAAACGTAATATAGCGTTTTTCTGCATGTCCTTCTGCAATATAATAACCAAAGAAGCGCAAAATCTCCGGCGTCAATATAATCGAAAGCGGCAGTAGCGCCGTCTTCTTATTTGCGCCAATTGACCGCCCCAAATCCTTCTTCGCCAAACTCTCATCATACAGCTCTGCCCTTATTCGCTCAGCCTTATTTACAATAGCCCACCTTTTTGAATATGACATCTTCAGCAAATCTATATCTTCTTGGCTCGCTTTCTTCTTCAAATCAATATATAAGCCACTCAAATTATCCAAATAATCTAAAATCGCAATTGCTTCAAGCGCTTTCCTTGGCCCAGGTATTTTTCTAGTCGTCGGCACTAAATCTCCAATACGTAAGTCCGTCCCATCCACCAACAACAGCTTACTATCACGCACCACATAAAAATTATGACTGTCCGTTACTGACATATGTCTGCCACAGGCAGTCCGTATTTTCAACAACCTATCAGTCCTATGTCTTGAAAGTTGCACTACTGACTTCCATGAATTTTTTCCAGTTTGTGGGGCAAACGACCACACCTCAACGTTGTCGTTCGCGTCCATAGCGGCTACGTCAATATACTCACTATCTCCCGAGACCTCAACCTTATCAGCATATTTCTCACAAGCAGTATCAATCAACCGCCCAATATCACAAAACTCAATCTTGCCATCACGACGAATTAGCACGGGGGTATCCGCAGTCACACTTTTCCCCGAACCAGTCACCCCAAGCAACGTCTGCTCACGCAAACCCAACTTCAGCCCCTTCAAAAGCGCTTCAATTGCCACCGGCTGGTCTCCCGTCGGCTGGTACGGGCTAACTAGTTTGAACTTCATACAGATTAAGTATAGCAATCTGAAGTTCGAATTTGAATGGTATAATAAAATGATATGACAGAAAATGTGAATAATCTCAACTACGATAGCGAACCAGATTTGCGCGAACAAATCAAAGATACCGCATTTACGGATTATACAAAATTTCAAAGTCGCTCACCCATTCGCAATGCCGAAAAGGCCAATTTTTTTGCCAACCAAATTACCATAGAAAACCCAGACTACCCAGAACTCGATAGGCTCTACGACGAAAAAGACGACAGAACGCTTACGAACGTCAAACATAGTGCTCAAAAAGAAATAGCAAAATTGCAGCAGGAATCACAAAAACCTGGCTTAAACTCCGAGATTTATGGTCTTTACGCTGATAGAATTGAAGGGTCTCTCACAAAAATCTATCTCGTCGAAGCCGCCGAGTATCTTCGCAAAGACAACAACGAAAGTACCCGTCGAGCGTTTACGGTCCTAAACGAGCGCCTGCATGGCCCCATGGACCCGGAGTGCTTTTATGGTCTAGTGCATGAATTCAGCAGTACGCTTGACGACTTTGTCCCGAAAAACGAAACCGCAAAACAGTTCAAATCCGACCTTCAGTCCCTCGACTTCTTCAAAAAAGAGCAGCCAAAAGGTGAAACCTTCAAAGATTCCGAAATCATTTCCAAACTTGGCGAGGTCGCCCGGCAACGTTTCGGACCGATGCTAGATGTTGTCCCAGACACTGACGACAGCGTCAGGTACGACGCCGCGCAGAGCCAGGCCATCCTACAAGACGCTCTCATAGCCGGCGGTTATCCAAACTGGCAAATGGAAATTAACGAAAAGTTCATTGTACCAGATATCAGTTCAATCGAAAGCCGCACCTTTCGCATTCCACCAAGTCTTAACCGCACTGCGGCTGAACTGCGCCGGCTCATCGTGCATGAAGTCGGCACTCATATTGCTCGTGCCGAGAATGGCAATAAAATTGAGTATCTCTACGCCCGCGGCACCGCCGACTATCTACCATGCGAAGAGGGTTTAGGAGTAATTTTAGAATGCGCCATCGAAGGTAATTTTGACAACCCATCCTATCGCCGCGCTACCGACCGCTATCTCACCGCTGGGCTTGCACTTGGCACAGACGGAGAAGGGCCTCGTGATGCTCATGAAACTTTCGAAATTCTTCGTCGCATGCTCGCCATCCGTGAAGCCGAAAACGGCGAAATTACCCCTGAAATTTTAAGTAAAACTCGGGACCAAGCCTATGGCCACATCGAAAATGCCTTTCGCGGCACCAATTTTTATATGAAAGGTATAATCTACTCCAAACTAAAGGTTTACTACGACGGCTTGGTTGACAATATAAAGTATTTCAAGTATAATGTGGACAACCTAGAAGAAGCCCTAGACATGGCAATGCTGGGCAAATATAACCATACCAACATAGACAACGTCAAAACCATTTCGCTCATTGCAGAAAGGAAACTCAATGAAACTAGTGCTAGCCAACAACCAGACTGAAAAATTTCGCGACTTTCACTCTCAAATTCAGCAAGATGAAAAATTATACGATTATAGCAGTTATACTGACCTGCTTTTTTGCTTCGACGCTACTGCCGAACATCCCGCCAGTTTCCTAAACCTCGCGACCAATCGCCACAGCTATGATTACGAAGGCGTCTATATCAACGGCTACATCAATACCCCAGATATCGCTTTTGCTGTCGCCGCAACTTTAGAAAGCGACAATATCCCCTACACCAATCAAGAGCTCAGCTCTGCACCCTCCCTATCGAAACTTTCCGCCCATGCCAAGCTCGCAAAACACAAAATTTCCGCCCCCAAAACTTACGGCGGTTTCAAATCCGCAATTCTATCCGGGCTGGAAAATATCAATCTATCTTATCCCGTCGTCCTAAAGCGCGTCGACGCTGACCGCGGCATAGATAATTTCAAACTTAAATCTATCGACGAAGTTCGCGAAACACTTACCAGCCAAGATGATGCGACCATCTGGGTCATACAAGATTTCATCGCAAACGATGGTTTTTATTTGGTCAGCTATTACTTTGGCGAACCGAAATTCGGCATTTTCCGCACATTAGAAAAACGACCCGACGGCAATGAGCGCATGGCACACATGTACAAGCCAAAGGGCGGCGCCAACGCCACTCTGCTTGAGGTTGCAGACATACCCAAGTCCGTCCTAGACACGTCCGAACAGGCCGTTACCATTATGAATCGCCAATTCGCCAGCGTGGACAGCATCTACGATAAGTCTACTGACACAACCTACGTCCTTGAAGTTAACTACAATCCACAACTTGTCACCATCGAAACCTTTAAAGATATCCGCCAGTCCTGTTTTATTGAAGCTATGAGAAAGTTAGGGGCAAAAAATGATGAAGGCAATTGGCGATAGCGCATTCGTTTCTATCATGGGGCGCAAAAATGTCCCCGCAAAGATAGACACCGGCGCCGACTCTTCATCCATTTGGGCTTCCGATATTCACATCCGCCGCGACCACACTCTCCATTTCAAACTTTTCGCTCCAAAATCGCCATTTTACACCGGCAAGGTCGTCAAACGCACAGATTATAAAGTTGCCGTCGTCCGCAGTGCCACCGGTCACGAACAAATCCGCTACCGCACCCACATCCCAATTAATCTCCATGGCCGCACCATCCGAGTTTTATTTAATCTTTCCGACCGTTCGCGCAACAATTTCCCAATACTCATTGGCAAGCGCACTATCGCAGGCAAATTTCTCGTTGATGTCACGCAAAAAGTTGTCAAATATCCCAAAATTGCTCGCTCCACCAAACTACAACAAAAGTTAGCACAGAATCCGTATAAATTTCACCAAAAATATATTAAAAGCACCAAGAAAGAGAAAGATATAAAATGAAAATCGCTATCCTTAGCAACGGCAATGCCAACTATTCCACCAAGCGTCTAGTCGAAGAGGCAGAGGCCCGTGGCCACGAAGTCAAAGTTATCAAATACAAGAACTGCTATATTTCCGTCGACGGCAAAGCTAGCAAAGTCATCTACAAAGGCAAGCCAGTCGAGTATTTTGACGCTATCGTCCCGCGCATCAGCAACGCCATGACCATGTATGGCACAGCCATCCTGCGTCAGTTTGAAGCCCAAGGCTACTATTGCCTCACTGGCTCACTCGCAATTGCTCGCGTTCGCGACAAATTGCGCGCCGCCCAAATCATGAGTCGCAGCGATGTCGATACCCCCCGCACAGTCATCTCCCGCAACACTGGCGATATCGACGCCCTGATTGACGAAATTGGCCTACCCTGCATCATCAAGCTTGCTCGTGGCACGCACGGCAACGGTGTGGTTCTAGCCGAAAGTCGTCGCACCGCCAAATCCGCCCTCCAGGCCTTCTATCTTACTAACGAAGACGGCGTCAACATCCTCGTCCAAGAGTTTATCGCCGAATCCGCTGGCGTGGATATTCGTGCTTTCGTGGTCGGCTCTCAGGTTGTCGCCAGCATGAAGCGCCAGTCACTCGATGACGAATTCCGCTCCAACCTTCATAAAGGCGGGCAGGGCACAGTCATCAAGCTCACACCCGAAGAAGAAAAAGTCGCCCTCAAAGCCGCCAAATCCATGGGTCTCCATGTTGCCGGTGTCGACCTCATGCGTAGCAAGCGCGGACCGCTGGTCCTTGAAGTCAACGCCTCACCAGGTTTTGGCATCGAAAAAGTTACTGGACGCAACGTCGCCGCCAAAATGATTGAATATGTCGAGCGCAACGCCCACCGCGTTGGTCGCAAAGACAAAATCGGCGCCTAAAATTACACAAAACCCCCGCTGCTATCTTGAATTTTTCCTCATTTCGGAGTATAATCTAGCAGCTTATGGATGACAATCAGGACTACATTAAGGTTCGTGGCGCACGCGCCAACAATCTCAAAAGTATCGATTTAGATATCCCGCGCGACAAATTAGTCGTCATTACTGGATTGTCCGGCTCCGGCAAATCGTCGCTTGCTTTCGACACTATCTACGCCGAAGGCCAACGCCGCTATGTCGAGTCGCTCAGCAGTTACGCCCGCATGTTCCTCGGCATCATGGACAAGCCCGACGTTGACATGATTACCGGTCTCAGCCCAGCTATTTCGATTGACCAAAAATCCACCAGCCGCAACCCCCGCTCCACCGTCGCCACCGTCACCGAAATCTACGATTATCTCCGCCTCCTTTTCGCCCGCATCGGTATCCCTCATTGCCCTGTCTGTCACCAAGAAGTCGAAAAGCGTACCATCCAAGACATCATCGACGAAGTCATGAAATTGCCCACCGCCAGCAAACTCATGTTGCTCGCGCCACTTGTCACGCACAAAAAAGGCACCTTCGCCCACATCCCCGACCAATATCTGGCCAAAGGGTTCTCCCGAGCTCGCGTTGACGGGATTATCTATGCTCTCGACGAATTTCCCGAGCTCGACAAAAACCTGCGTCACGACATCGAAATAGTCGTTGACCGTTTTGTCATGAGCAAAGATTTGCTCGCAAGAATCTCGCAATCTGTCGAACAAGCTCTCGAGATTGGCCATGGCATTATTCAGGTTCTCGAAATCACCGACAACAACACCGCACTCGGCCAGAGCAACATCGACACCAAAAAAGAAGCCACCATTACTTTCTCTCAGCGCTACGCTTGCCCCAACCACCCCGACGAACTCATCCCCGAACTAGAACCGCGCCTATTCTCCTTCAACGCCCCGCAAGGCGCTTGCCCCACCTGCACCGGCCTAGGCTCGCGCATGGAGATCGACCCTGCTCTCATTTTCAACCCCAATCTCACCATCGCCGAGGGTGCCATCCGCCCCTACAACCGCGTCAACCAAGAAAGCTGGTGGCTGAAACGTCTCTCCGCCGTTGGTGCCCGCCATAATTTTTCCGTCCATGCACCCGTCAAAGACCTCAGCGAAGACGCCGTCCATCAAGTCCTCTACGGTACCGCCACCGACAAGTACAAAGTCAAACTCAGCAACGGTTATGAATACGAAACCACTTACGAAGGCGTCATCCCCACCCTAGAGCGCCGCCACAAGGAAACCGACAGCGATTTTATTAGAAGAGACATCGAACGCTTCATGCGCGAACGCCAGTGTCAAACTTGCCAAGGCGCTCGCCTCCGCCCATCCGTGCTCGCCGTCACTATTCACGACCTCAACATTATGGATATTTGCGCCATGGACGTCGACGAGGCCTTAGAATTTCTCGGCAGCAACCTCAAACTCACCGAAAACGAAGAGCTCATCGCCAAGCCAATTCTCAAAGAAATCAAAGCCCGCGTCGGCTTCATGCAAGCCGTCGGGCTAAATTACCTCGAACTCGGTCGCAGCGCCAACACCCTCTCCGGCGGCGAAGCCCAACGCATCCGCCTCGCCACCCAAATCGGCAGCGGCCTCCAAGGCGTCCTCTACGTCCTCGACGAACCATCCATCGGTCTCCACCAAAGAGACAACCACAAACTCATCAACACCCTCAAACACCTCCGTGACCTCAAAAACACCGTCATCGTCGTCGAACACGACGAAGACACCATCAAGCAATCCGACTACCTCATCGACATCGGTCCCGGCGCCGGCGCCAAAGGCGGCGAAATTGTCGCCACCGGCACCCCCAAAGAGGTTGCCAAAAATGACAAATCCATCACCGGCCGCTATCTCGCTGGCAAAGCAACAATTCCCACGCCGAAAAAACGCCGCAAACCTTCCGACAAATTCCTAGAAGTTATTGGTGCCCGCGAAAACAACCTCAAGAACATCACCGTCAAATTCCCCCTCGGCCTCATGACCGTAGTTTCCGGCGTTTCCGGCTCTGGCAAATCCACCCTCGTCAACAATATCGTTGCCAATGAATTGCAAGCTCGCCTCCACCGCGCCCAAACCGTCCCCGGCCTCCACGAACGCATCGAAGGCATCAAAAATCTCGACAAAGTCATCGTCATCGACCAATCACCCATCGGCCGCACCCCGCGCTCCAATCCCGCCACCTACACCGGCGTCTTCGGCCCCATTCGCGACCTTTTTGCCAATCAGCCAGAGGCTCAAGTCCGCGGCTACAAGCCCGGCCGTTTCTCCTTCAACGTCAAAGGCGGTCGTTGCGAACATTGCCAAGGCGACGGCATGATTAAAATCGAAATGCACTTCCTCCCCGACGTTTTTGTCACCTGCGACGTCTGCCACGGCAAACGCTACAACCGCGAAGCGCTCGAGGTCAAATACAAAGGCAAAACCATCTCCGACGTCCTCCAAATGACCATCGATGAGGCCGCCGAATTTTTCGAGAATTTGCCCACCATCAACAACAAAATGCAGACCCTCAAAGAAGTCGGCCTCGGCTATGTCCGCCTCGGCCAACCCGCCACCACCTTCAGTGGCGGCGAGGCCCAACGCATCAAGCTCGCCACCGAATTATCCAGGCGCTCCACCGGCCGCACCCTCTATATCCTCGACGAACCCACTACCGGCCTCCACACCCACGACGTCAAACGCCTCATGACCATCCTCGACAAGCTCGTCAGCGGCGGCAACTCCATGATTATCATCGAACACAACCTCAACGTCATCAAATGTGCCGACTTCGTCATCGACATGGGTCCCGAAGGCGGTCAACACGGCGGCAAAATCATCGCTACCGGCACCCCCGAACAAGTCGCCAGAAACAAAAAATCCGAAACCGGCAAATTCCTCAAAACCGTCCTCTAAGTATTCGCATCCGTGTCCTTAGGTGCTAAAATCAACCTCATGAGCCACTTCGCCAATCTCGAAAACGACATTAATCAATTTTTATCAAAAACCGAAATCTATCTTCACGGTGGCGATTTGCTTGAGCGGATGCAAAACTTCATGGCCGCCCTCGGCAACCCCGAGAAGCAGCTCAAAATTATCCACGTCGCTGGCACCAGCGGCAAAACCTCCACCTGCTACTTCGCCGCTGCGCTCCTTCAGGCCGCCGGCCTCAAGACCGGCCTAACCGTTTCTCCCCACATCGACACCGTGCGCGAACGCGCCATCGTCGACCTGCAAGTTCTTTCAGAAAACGCATGGGTCAAGCACATGAGCGAATTTTTCGCCCTCGCCCAAAAAACTGGCGTCAAACCCTCGTATTTCGAATTCTACATGGGGTTTGCATTTTGGCTTTTTGCCAAACTAAAAGTTGACTACGCCGTGGTCGAGACAGGCCTCGGCGGCACTTGGGACGGCAGCAACGTCGTGCGCAGTGCCGACAAAATCTGCATCATCACCGACATCGGCTACGACCACACCGAAATCTTAGGCGACACGCTAGCCGCCATCGCCAGCGAAAAAGCTGGTATCATCCACGAGGACAATACGGTCTTCATGTACCCACAAAATCAAGAGATTATGACGTCCATGAAAACCCGCAAGACGCAGGCGGACTTTGACCTGCGCGTTATCGAAGACGTCACCAAAAATTTCATGGTGCGCAACTTCAATTTAGCCAAAGCCGCTGTCGACTCCGCCCTCCAGCAAAACGGCAAAGCTCCGCTTACCGCCGCGCAAATCAAACAAGCCCGAGCCGTCGTCATTCCCGCCAGGGCAGAACAAGCCCAGTACCAAGGCAAAACCATCATTATGGACGGTTCACACAATCCGCAAAAACTCCGCAGTTTTGCAAAATATCTTGACGAGCGCTATCCCAGCAATTCGCGCATCGTCCTAGCAACTTTCGGTAGTAACAAACTCGCGACCCTAGACGAAAGCATGGCGATACTGCGCAATATTACAGACAAAATCATCCTTACCAGCTTCAAAAACACCAGCCTAGAAACCAACATGCGCATTTCAATCGACAAACCAACCCTTATCAGCGCCGCTCGTCGCGCTAATTTCAAAACAGTCAAATACATCGATAATCCCCACGAAGCCCTCCAGCGCGCCACCGACTACTCCACCAAAAACCCCGCAAAGCAAGTCGTCATCACCGGCTCATTCTATCTACTCGACCATCTCCGCCCCCACATCCTCCCCAAAAAGACCTAGTTTACTCTAAGCCACACGTCCCATCGCACTCCCCCTCAGCCGCCCACTCGCACTCTCCGTCGTATTCTTCTCCATCCCATTCGCTACACCCTCCGTCACACGTCTGGCCATCACCCTCGTCATAGTCAGGTTCGTATGAATAATCATAATAACCAGTCTTAAAATAGGCGTTTAACTCGAAGCAGTTATAACCGCTTTTGTGTTTGCCAAAACTCTCATAACCCCATTTGAACCTACTAGATGAAACATCCCTCTTGAACCCATCCGTACACAGCGTAAAGTACAAGAAGCTCCCACCACTGCCATAATCAGGCTTCAATTCAAACTCTCCTACGGCCCGTTTCAAATTACTCAAATCCAGCACAGCCAAGCTCTCCGGCATCCGTCCATTCTCACCCACGTAATGGTCTATTTCGCGGTGAATCAACTCCAAATCATCAATAATCAAGCGGTCTTTCATGGCATTTCGCGCTTCTTTTACCGGAACCGCCAAGAACAACACCAAAATTATAAGCGAGACCGCGCCTGCCACGACTGGATATGTCCATCTCGACGTCTTCGTTCGCAATCGCGTCTGGTATATGGTCATTGCTGACAGCAATATCACTGCAATCAATCCAATTGCCACTAATCGTGTTGTATCCTCACCGTCAAGACTTGTCAGTCCCGTCAATGCACCAATCAGCGGAAATAGCACCACAATTGCAAAACCTGCCGCCATGGCCACCAATCCAATACTGTAAATATTATTTAATACTCCCGTGATTTTTTCGGTCTTACTCTCCATCTCCGTTTTGCCGCCGACCGAAAACGCCAAGCCAATATGAATTGCTCCAAGCACTATCAAGGTTGCCAACAATAGCACAAACGGTTCCGCCAAGCGGTGTGAGCCATTCTCGCTTCCGACAATCAATCCATTCACTACAAAACCAGACGCCAGAATTAATATAGTGGCAAATGCCCAACCAAATATCAGCGATAACAGATATCGCAGCATAAAAGTAGAGTCGCCACCACGTGTTTTACCTGTCTTTTTATTCGTTAGCTTAGGTTTCATTGATACTCCTTGCGCACAAAACGCTCATGCTTGATTTTATCTTCAGATTAGCATAATATCTACTCAAGAGCAACTAACAGGAATTTTATGAGCGACAACAAATTACAACTCGCTACGCGCAATGTCACGGGCAAAAAACTAAAGAAATTACGTGAGCAAGGCCAAATCCCTTCCGTCGTCTACGGCGGCAGCAGCGACCCGGTCCTCACGGCATCACCATACAATATCACCGAAAAAGTTCTCCTCAGCGCAGGCTACCATTCGCCGATTGATTTGGATATCAGCGGCAAACCCCAAATGGCGCTCGTCAAAAACGTCGATATCGACCCTGTTAAGCGCACCATCCGCAACGTCGAATTTCAGGCCATTTCTGCCGACAAAGTCGTCGAAGCCACCACACCAATCACCATTATCAACTTCGAGCTTTCCGAAGCCCACAAAATCAAACTCGCTTTCCTTCAGGTCATCGAGGAAATTGACGTCAAGGCCAAACCAGCCGATTTGCCAGCTGGCCTTGAGCTAGACGCCAGCAAACTTGCCACCGCAGAAGATGTCTTGACCGTATCCGACCTCAAATTGCCAAAAGGCGTTGAGTTGTCCGACAAAGAGCTCGACCCAGAGACCACCGTCGCCACCGTTTACGACCCAGCTATCGAAGCTGCTCAGCGTGAAGCTGAAGCCCAAGCCGCCGCCGAAGCCGCGGCTGCCGCTGCAGCCACCACCGAGGCGCCCGCCGAAACTCCAGATGCCGACGCTCCTGCCCCGGCCGAAGAGCCCAAAACCGAATAATATTGATTTATCACAGTTAGTATTGTATAATATAGTCTACTTGGCACCCCAAGCACATTAATAAATAGGAGGTGAGCTAATGCACAATATCATTAGTCAAGGATTTTCCATCCTACTTTTTTGGATTTTCACGGGCGTATGCGCATTCATGGCAACACGCGTTCACAGCTTACATGTTCTGGTTGTCTGCCACTACATCCCCGGAACCATTCGTCCGACGCCTGAATATCAAATATTCGGCAAACGCTACTATCCTAGACTTTTTATTCTTTTCATCCTAATTACTCTGTTTCAGTTCATTATCTTCATCGAGAGCGTCCATCGGGTCCTAGGTTTTAGCCCGTCGCTGGCATTTGCCGTCATTCTAACCCCTGGCGCCGTAGCGGCAGTTCTCGGCTTTGCGTTTGGCACGTGCGCCAACGCCAACAGCTACATCAAAATCCAAGCATCTGCTAAACGCGTCTACGAGCGTGGCTTTATCGGCGCCGCGGATTTTCTAACCATTGCAGACCACGAGAGCAGAGACATGCTCTCCGCGCAAAGATATCTTCGCACAAAAGGCCTGAAGCGCTACAGGCTGTTGAACTAGCACACCTCTTAATTACAAGCTGACGCAAAATCCTGTCTCAAAAAGACAGGATTTTTTGCATGTCATCCGCGATCGTACTAAGCTTTCCCAGTCGAGCCTAACACTTCATTATTTTTATGTTCATATATCTCGCGCAGCAAGTCCCTTGCTGGTCCCAAATACTTCCGCGGGTCGAATTCTGACGGATTTTCCGTCAATTCCTTGCGAATCGCCGCCGTCATCGCCAAGCGCCCATCCGAATCAATATTAATCTTGCACACTGCCGACTTTGCCGCCTGCCGCAGTTGGTCTTCGGGGATACCAATCGCCTCTTCCATCTTGCCACCATATTTATTAATTTCTTCAATCAAACTCTGCGGTACCGACGATGAGCCATGCAGCACAATCGGAAATCCTGGGATTCGCTTCTCAATCTCCGCCAAAATATCCAACCGAATTTCCGGCTTTTGTCCCGGCTTAAATTTATAAGCCCCATGCGAGGTGCCAATCGAAATTGCCAAACTGTCCACCCCAGTCTTTTTCACAAAGTCTTCCACCTCTTGTGGTTGAGTATAAGTGCTAGCTTCGGCAGAAACATCATCTTCCACGCCCGCCAACACGCCCAACTCGCCCTCCACCACCACATCATATTCGTGGGCATATTCGACCACTTTCTTCGTCAAAGCCACATTTTCTTCATAAGGCAAATGTGAACCATCAATCATCACCGACGAAAAACCGTATTCAATACAACTCTGGCACAGCTCAAAACTATCGCCATGGTCCAAATGCAGCGCAATCGGAATCTCCGTACCCAACTCCTTGGCGTATTGCACCGCGCCCTGCGCCATGTAGCGCAACAGAGTCTGATTAGCATATTTTCGCGCTCCTGCCGAAACTTGCAAAATCACTGGCGATTTTGTCTCCACGCAAGCCTGAATAATCGCCTGCAACTGCTCCATATTATTAAAGTTATAACCCGGAATCGCATATCCACCATCAACTGCCTTTGCGAACATTTCTTTTGTATTTACTAGCCCCAATTCCTTATAGTTCACCATTTTGCTTCTCCTGTTTTGTTATTTTCTCCACCCGGTAATTTTCTCCCACAACTAATTCCTCCAATCTGTTTAAATTTAGCGCTCCATCCAAGTTAGCATTTTCAACATTTGCCGTTGCCAGCAAAAGCCCCTCTTCCACGGTTTTGCCCAGCGCCGCCGCGCCCAAAACACTCGCCGCGATAATCGAATCCGTCGTCAGATATGTCATCAAATTCTGTTTCTCCTGCAATGACCAATACGCTCGCATGTCGCCATGCTGAACATAATCCTTGCCAATCCAGACACGTTTGGCCGCGCAGTCGGCGTCATCTTCCGCCTCAGCAAAAATCAGCTCGGCCCGCTCTTTCAAAAAATGCATATGCATTTCACCCGACATTATCCGTGCCTGCTTACTATCGAACACCGCCAACTTGGTATTCTCCGCCGCTCGCAAGTATTCCAGTATGTTTTCCGCCAAATCTCGCGTCACGCCCGCCGAACAGTCGATAAAAATCCAATCCGCACTTGGCGACGGCGCCGCCCATTTTGCTACCGTTACTTGACTTGGGTTGAAATAAGCGATGCTATCATCTTGGCACAGAATATAACGATAAGCCCCCGGTACCTCACCAGCCGTTCCGGTCAGCTCGCCGTCTATAAATCTAGCCTTGCTCCCCGCCACTTTCGCCGCCAAGCCAAAGCGCGACAACACCTCCAAGCTCACCGCCGCCCCACCAAATACCGCATGTCGAGCACGAAAACTATACGACGAACCATCAAAAGCCAAATCCAACCAAGCCACCTCTTTATCGTCAACTTCAAATCTATTCTGCCGGTCATCTAGCCGCAGGTAAACGTCTTTCGTCACGTTGCCGACAATCAACACTCTGGTCATAGAGCCTTCAGTATAGCATAATTTTCCCAATTATGAAAATGCTTGCAATTTTCTAAAATCCATGATGTTATAGAAGAGGTATGAAAACCAAACAGAAAAAAGGCGTCGCTTTTCGCACGCTCCACTATTTTTGGCAAGAAATAAAAGCTCATAAATGGCTTTCTTTTGGCATGCTCATTCTCACGCCTATCGTAGTCTTCATCCGCGGTGCTCTCGGCCCACTTATCCTCGCCAACATCATCGGCAAAATCAGCTCTGGCGAAATTCCACACGACCAGCTTTTTGCTACTCTTGCACCCGAAGCACTGATATATTTGGGTATATTCTTCCTCAGTTCAACCGTGCTGGAAAAACTCCGACTCTATTTCTGCTGGAAGATGGAGCTCAATTCCATGTACAACTTGGCCGCAACTTGCTTCAACACCCTCTGCGCTCAAACCATGCAGTTTCACAACGACCGCTTCGGCGGCTCACTAGTATCTCAAACCAACAAATTTGTTGGCGGCTTCGAGCGCTTTATTGACAGCTTTATTTGGAACGCCCTGCCACTCGTCAGCTCCATCATTTTCATCTTCATCATCCTTTTCCCACTCGCCCCACTCTTCGCCGCCATACTTGCCGCCTTCATCGTCGTTTACACTACCATTTCCGGCGTCACCTTTAAACGCATCGCGCATCTCAACGAAGAGGAAGCCAACGCCCAAAACAAACAAACCGGACAACTCGCCGACAGCATCACCAACATCCTTTCCGTCAAAAGCTACAGTCGCGAGTCTCACGAACGCCGACGCTACGCCAATTTCCAGCGCGCATCTATGAACGCCGGCTTTGCGGTCATGCGCAGCGTCATTATCCGCGACATCATGTTCAGTTTTGTTGGCGTCGGCATCATCGCCGCCCTCCTATTCTTTCTCATCGGCGGCCCCATCTGGTTCGGAATTTCAGTTTCCACCATGGTGCTCATCGTCACCTACTCGCAGCAAATCCTCATGAATCTCTGGGACATCAATCACGTTTTCAAAGATTTCAATCGCGCTTTCGGCGACGCCTACGATATGACCTTAATTTTAGACGAAGTGGCCCTTGTCAAAGATGCCCCGAACGCCACCGAGTTAAAGGTCCAACAGGGCCTAATTGAATTCAACAACCTCTCGTTCTGCCACTCCGACGCCAAAGATGCTATCTTCAAAAACTTCAGTTTAAAAATCAATCCAGGACAGCGCATCGGCCTAGTCGGCGTCAGCGGTTCCGGCAAAACCACCCTCACCAAACTTCTTCTCCGCTTTGCCGATGTCAACAGCGGCGCCATCACGATTGACGACACCGACATTCGCGAAGTCACCCAAGTTTCCCTGCGCGAAAATATCGCCTACGTCCCCCAAGAAACCGCGCTCTTCCACCGTACAATTGCCGAAAATATCGCCTACGCCAAACCAAACGCCAGTCGCGCCGAAATTATCCACGCTGCTCAGCTTGCCAATGCCGAAGAATTTATTAAAGATTTGCCGGACGGATACGACACTCTCGTTGGTGAACGTGGCGTCAAACTATCTGGCGGACAGCGCCAGCGCGTCGCCATTGCTCGCGCTATTCTTAAAGACGCGCCTATTTTAGTGCTCGACGAAGCCACCTCGGCACTTGACAGCGAATCGGAGGCCCTCATCCAAGGTGCCCTCAAAGAACTCATGACCGACCGCACCGCGCTCGTGATTGCGCACCGTCTCTCCACCGTTGCCTCACTCGACAAAATTATTGTCCTCAAAGACGGCAACATCATAGAGCAGGGCACCCACAAAGAACTCATCAAGAAATCCGGCGAATACGCCAAACTTTGGAATCGCCAAACTGGTGCATTTCTTGATACAGAAGATTAAATTCGCTATACTAAAGGCACAATAATTAAATGGAGAGCAATTTATGGCTAATATTTCCTACGGCGAAAAAGCCCCTGAAGTGGTAAATCTTATCATCGAAATCAGAAAAGGCGAAAAAAACAAATACGAAATGGACAAAGACACCGGCTATCTCACCTTGGACCGCGTTAACGGCACCATGCTCGGCTACCCATCAGATTACGGCTACATCCCCGAAACTCTTTGCGAAGACGGCGACCCGCTTGATGGTCTACTCATCATCGACGAGTCCGTCCCGCACAACACCGTCGTGCCCGCCCGTCCTATCGGCGTGCTTTATATGATAGACGATGACGAAGCCGATGAAAAAGTCATCCTCGTTCCCGCCAAAGACGTATCTAAAGACCACATCAAGGACCTCGCCGACCTAGGCGACAATTTCCAAAAAGTCATCGAGCATTTCTACTCCCACTACAAAGATTGGAAGAATGACTGGACTGGCACCAAGGTTTCCTTCAACGGTTGGGGTGACGCCGCCGCCGCCAAAAAAGTTATCAAAGAGTCAATCGCCCGCGCCAAGAAATAGATTTATATCTCCCTCAGCTTGTGCTACAATAACCATAAGTACAATAGTATGGATATTTCATAAGGAGGAATATGGTAAAAGTAGCAATCAATGGGTTTGGGCGGATTGGCCGTACTGCCTTCAAAATCGCTTTCGATAGACACGATATCGAAATCGTAGCCATTAACGATTTAACTGACACGGCAACTTTGGCGTATCTACTCAAGCATGATTCAAGTTATGGCACCTACGCAGAGTCGGTGTCACACGACGACGAGAGTATTATTGTAGGGGGCAGGCATATCAAAGTCCTCGCCGAAAAAGACCCTGCCAGCTTGCCTTGGGGCGAACTCGGTGTTGACGTTGTTATCGAATCTACCGGTTTATTCACCGAAGTCGAAAAAGCCCAAGCACACATCGATGCCGGCGCCAAGCGCGTAGTTATTTCCGCTCCAGCCAAAGGCGAGGGCGCCAAGACCATCGTGCTCGGTGTCAACGAAGATGTCCTGACCGCAGAAGATACAATTATTAGCAACGCTTCCTGTACCACCAACTGTATTGCACCAGTCATGAAGCTGCTCGAAGATAATTTCGGTGTCGAAAAAGCCATGATGACCACCGTCCACAGCTATACCGCATCACAACGTCTGCAAGACGCACCGGCCAAAGACTTACGCGAAGCCCGCGCTGCCGCTGAAAATATTGTCCCCACCACCACTGGCGCTAGCAAGGCCACCGCGTTGACTATTCCATCACTCAAAGACAAATTCGCCGGCCTATCCGTCCGCGTTCCTACCCCCGTCGTTTCACTGTCTGATATCACCGCCGTGCTCAAGCGCGACACCAGCAAAGACGAAATCAACGAGGTCTTCAGAAACGCCGCCAAAGAATCATATTACGAAGGCATACTTGATGTCACCGACCAAGAACTGGTCTCCGTCGATTTCCGCGGCAATTCGCATAGCTGCGTGGTCGACCTGAACCTCACCGACGTCATCGGCGGCAACCTCATCAAGGTAGTCGCTTGGTATGACAACGAATGGGGCTACAGCAACCGTCTAGTTGAGCTCACTGCCGATTTCGGCAAGATGGAAAAAGCAGAACCAAGGGAAGAAAGATACGATGAGTCCAGAGAATTTTCAGAGCCAGAAGAGCACAGGGACCACAGAGAGCACGAAAATAACAGAGAGCGCGAGGACAACAGAGACTACGAGGAGCGCAGGGAACACGAAGAGCGCAGGGAATTCGGACATCACGAAGAACCCATAAGATACGAAGAGCGCAACAACCGTGATGATGAGTACCGCGACAACGACAGGCAGGACAATCATAACGAACACAACGAGCAAAGCGAATCTCATCACGAAGAACGCAAGGAGCACGACTGGTAACATGAAAGTTTACCTCGGCGCAGACCATAGGGGCTTTGAGCTGAAAAACCAAATTATGGGGCAGCTCAAAAATCGCGGAATTGATGCCGTAGATTTGGGCGCTCACGAACTGCTTCCCGAAGACGACTATAACGATTACGCCGTCGCGGTTTGCCAAGCAGTTCTTAGTACGCCCGATAGTTATGGGATTCTCCTCTGTAGTTCAGCCCAAGGCATGTGCATGCAGGCAAATCGCTTCAAAGGCATCCGCGCTGCTTTTTGTCATGACCCGGCCGAGGCCAAACTCTCCCGTGAGCACAACGACGCCAACGTCATTTGCATATCCTCGGACTCCCGTAATGTCGACAGTTGTGGCGAAATTCTCGAAACTTTTCTCCACACCGAGTTCCTCAACCTCGACCGCTACATCCGGCGCAATCAAAAACTAGACGAGGCCTTAGTCTAATATGGCGCTTCTAGTTATCGCCCCCACCATTCTAACCGAAGATCCCGCTAAGTATAAGCTAATTATCGAGACCTACCACGCGTTTGTAAAACGAGCGCAAGTTGACATCTCGGATGGCTCACTGGCGCCAAATATCACCATTCCAGACACCGCCGTTTGGTGGCCCAAAGGTTGGGTGATGGATATTCACATGATTGTCGCTAAGCCGTCCGCCCATGTCCCCACGCTGCTGAAACTAAAGCCCAACCTCGTCGTCCTACATCCCGAAGCCGAAGAGGATTTGCTCCCAATTTTTGCCGCTCTGCAACAACACGACATCAAAGTCGGCGTTGCCGTCATGAGAAATATGTACCCCGGCAACATCCGCGCCATCATCGAAGCCGCCGACCACGCCATGATTTTTTCCGGCACTCTCGGGCAAACTGGCGGTACGGCCGAACTATTACAGCTCGAAAAAATCCGTATCATCAAAAAAATTAAATCGACCATCGAGATTGGCTGGGATGGCGGCGCCAACCTCCAAAACATCCGCACCATCGCCCAGGCCGGTGTCAATGTCATCAATGTTGGCAACGCTATTATCAGCGCCCAAAATCCCGCCCAAATGTATACCGATCTCGTTGAAGAAGCCGAAAAAACAGGGGTAATCTAAGATGGCAAGAATAGTCAGCGTCGGCTCGGCCCTCCAAGACGTCTATCTGATTGACCGCGACGACTTTTCCACAGAGATTAATATCAAAGGCCGTGGCTATTTTGACCGCCTCGAACTAGGCGTCAAAGTCGATATCGACAAAATGCAGTTTAGCACCGGAGGCGGCGCCACCAACGCTGCTACCACTTTTGCCCGCAGTAACCACGAAACCGTATTTATGGGCTGCATTGCTCGCGACGCGGCCGGCAAAGCTATTATTGATGCCCTAGACAAAGAGGGTATTGACACCAGCTACATCGCCTACGCCAAAGGTGTGCACACGGGCTATTCCGTTATTCTGCTCGCGCCCTGCGGCGAACGTACCATTCTCACCTGCCGCGGCGCTTCAGCTACATTTGACCTGCTTAATCCCAAAGACCTCGATCTCATCCAGCCCGACTGGCTGTATGTCACCACTCTACGCGGCGACATGGATATGTTAGACAAATTATTTACCCGCGCCAAAAAACTCGGTGCCCGCATCATGTTCAACCCTGGCACACTCGAACTTGAACACAGCCGCAAGCTCATCGGACTCCTTGAAGACACCGATGTGCTCATCGTCAACAAGACCGAAGCCAGCATGATTGTCCCCGGCGTTCTGCTCACCGAACTGCTCTCGCGCCTCAAAAATTATGTCCCCACCGTTATCATTACAGACGGCAGCCAAGGGTCTATCGCCTCCGACGGCGACAAAACCTATCGCGTTGGGATGTATGAAGACGTCAAAGTCATAGACACCACCGGCGCCGGCGATGCTTTTGGTTCTGGATTCCTAGCCGCTTATGCTGCCGGCAAATCACTCCGACAATCACTTATGTTCGGCTCGGCAAATTCAACTGCCGTGATTCAAAAGCTCGGTGCCAAGAAGGGCATTATCTCCATCGAGACAAAACTACACGACATGCCCATACAGGAGGTTAGATGAACGAAGCTATCAAACATTGGCTCAAAGAAATCGAAGTTGGTCAACTTGACCCCGATAACGTCGAGCGCTCATTGCGTTACGCCAAAGACCTAGAACAAGGCCTTGCCAAGCTACAGACCTATGCACAAGGCGTCGGCATCTTTGGTGGCGCCCGCACTTCCAAGGACAGCAAATGGTACAAAGCAGCCTACGAGCTCGGCAAAGAACTCGCCAAAACTGGCCACCCCGTCGTCACAGGAGGCGGTCCAGGCCAAATGGAAGCCGCCAGTCACGGCTGTTATGAATTCGGCGGACGCACCATCGGCCTCAACATCCAACTTGCCCACGAACAACAACCCAACCCCTACCTTACCGACACGCTAGAATTTCGTTATTTCTTCGCCCGCAAAGTTATGCTCGTCTTCAGCTCCAAGATGTTCGTCTTTTTCCCCGGCGGCTTTGGCACCATGGACGAACTCACAGAGGTTCTCATCCTCATGCAGGAGAAAAAAATGCCAATCATGCCAGTGTTTTTATACGGCAAAAGTTTTTGGTCGCCACTAGACAAATTCTTCAAAAACAAGATGGAAAAACAACTCAAATCCATTAACCCCAAAGACCGCAAACTTTACAAGCTTACCGACGACATCAGCGAAATCGTCCGCGCCGCCGAAAAAGTCGGCCACCCCAGCGTCTATGACAATATCTACGAAAACTTCAGCCGAGCGCACGACACTATTTAGTTTTGACACAATCCGTGCCGAAAATTTCCGACAACTTTTCAATCAATTCTGAGCTCGCATCGCATTTCAGCGGCAACCTAATCGGCCGCTTATCCTCGCCCATCACAAGAATTATTTCCGAAGACCCCAAGTGACTATTGCAAGCCTGTTTCAGCTGCTGCAGCGCCTCGTGGTCAGACGGAACTTTTACCAACACAAAAATCTTCTTTGATTTCATCGGCACAGCTACTATTGTCTCCTTCGGCACCTCTTTTCTCGGAGGTTTTTCCTGCGCCCCACTCCCCGCTTCCACTCTTGCATGCGCTGCTCGAGGCCTTTTTGTGACTCCTTTTGGCGTCTCCATTTTCGCCCCCGTCGCCTGGTAATTCGCCAACTCCTCATCAGTCACCAAAACAATCGTGTCGGCAATAATTTTTATCTCACCAGAATCATTTCCGCGCGCATCCTTCGTATTAATTCGCCCCGTTACTTTAATCACAGCATCTTGCAACAACTTCGCGCCCATTTCCTCGAAAATTTTCGGAAACACAATCACTTCTGTCTCCGCCACCTTATCCTCAATTTTTATAAACGCCATCTTCGCGCCAGATTTGGTCGTAATTGTCCGCACCGTCGTAATAATTCCGCCCACCGTAGTTTTGCCGCCGTCCATATCCATCCTCAGCTCATTAATAGGTATCGTCTGCTCCGAAAAATAAACACCAAATTTATCCAGTGGATGCGCCGAAATATATAATCCCAACAGTTCACGCTCCCACAGCAGTTGCTCTTTTTCGGAAAACTTAGTCGGCGCCGGCTCAATTTCCACCTCAGAAATTGCCACCGCATCACCCAGAGCGCCAAACAAATCCGTCTGGCCGCTGGCCGCTTCTTTTTGGAGCTTCGTACCATAAGCCTGAATCTTTTCCAGATTAAACAGCAAATCCGAACGGTCGCCAAACTTGTCAAAGGCCCCGGTTTTAATCGCCGCCTCCCAAGATTTCTTGTTAAACTTGGTCGCGTTCACACGCTTCGCAAAATCACACAGGCTAGCAAATTTCCCATTTTTGTCTCGCTCCTCAATCACCTCTTCGACCAAGGCTTTGCCCATATTTTTCACCGCCGCCAACCCAAACCGAATCGTCCCGGTCTTACCCACCGTCGCAAAATCAGGGTATGACTCATTAATATCCGGCCCCAGCACCTTCAGCCCCATGCGTTTACACTCGCTCATCTCAATCGCCAAACGGTCCGTCCAACGCATATCGGCCGTCATCAACGCCGCCATAAATGTGTCTGGATAATGCGCCTTCAGATACGCCGTCCAATACGCAATCATCGCATAGCATGCCGCATGGGAGTTATTGAAACAATAATTCGCAAAATCCAGCAATTGCTCCCAAAATGTTTCCGCGATTTCTTTTGATGCGCCGCCTACTTTCATGGCCCCCTCAATAAATTCCGGCTTCACTTTCTCCATCAAATCAACCTGCTTTTTACCCACCGCTTTTCGCAGCGTATCCGCCTGACCACCAGTGAACCCGCACCATTCCTTGCTCGCTTGCATAAACTGCTCCTGGTAAATCAAAATTCCATAAGTACTCCGCAGTGAGCTCTCCAGTCCAGCATGCAAATACGAAATTGGCGCCAGACCATTCTTGCGCTTAATAAAATCATCAATAAACTGCATCGGCCCCGGTCGATACAACGCATTCATGGCGATTAAATCGTCGAATTGCGTCGGTTTCAGCTCGCGCAAATATCTTTTCATGCCCGCCGATTCAAACTGGAACACCCCTGTCGTATCACCGCGCTGGAACAGCTCAAAAGTCTTCTTGTCATCTAGCGGCAAACTCGAAACATCAATCTGCTCACCATAGACCTTCTTGATAATCCGCAGCGACGATTGAATCACCGACAAGTTCGACAATCCCAAAAAATCCATCTTCAGCAGACCCAAATCCTCAATCTCCGTCATGGGAAACTGCGTCGCAATCGGCCCTTTAGCAGAAACCTCCAGCGGCAAAAACTTGACCAAATCATCTGGTGCAATCACCACGCCACAAGCATGCACGCCGTGGTTGCGAATCGTCCCTTCCAAGCGTATAGCGAAATCGATAACTTCCTTCGATGTCTGATTTGTTTCGTATTCATGCTTCAAATCCCGCTCATCAATAATCGCATCTTTCAATTTCACATGTCGTCCCATTATCGGGTCTGGCACCAATTTCGCCAACCTATCCGCTTCCGCATACGGCACCTCCAACACGCGCGCCACATCTCGTACGGCATTCTTAGCCATCATCTTGCCGAAAGTCACAATATTCGAAACTCGGCCCTCACCATATTTTTTAGCACAATATTCAATCACCTCATCACGCCGCGTATCTTGAATATCGGTATCGATATCCGGCATCGAAATTCGGTCTGGGTTCAAAAATCGCTCAAACAGCAAATCATATTTCAGCGGGTCCAAATCCGTGATACGCAAAGCATAAGCCAACAAAGAGCCTGCCGCCGAACCTCGCCCTGGGCCAAATACAATCCCCTGGTCCTTGCCCCAGTTGACAAAATCCTGCACGATTAAAAAGTAACCGTTGTAATTCATCTTATTCACCGTCTCGATTTCAAAATCAATCCGACCCAGCAGTTCTTTATTGAGCAACTTTCGGATAGCTTTTACCTCTGCGGTTTTCGCCTGGTCCGAACTCATCACGCCGTAACGTTCAGCCAAGCCTCGGAAAATCAGCTTGTCCAAATATGTCTTTTCAGTTTCGCCCTTTGGCACCGGAAACTTCGGCAGCAGAATCCGGTCTAAATCCAGCTCAACATTACACTCATCCGCAATTTTCCTCGTATTTTTCACCGCATCCGGAAAATCTTTCCCCCAACGCTCAATAATTTCTTTCGGTGGTATGACATGAAGCTCGAAATCCTTCAATGACATGCGGTCCTCATCCGAAACATTACTGCCCGTACCGATACAGAGCAAAACCTCATGAGCATCCTGGTCTTCCAAATGCAAATAATGTCCATCGCAAGTCACCACCAGCGGCAGACCAGTCTCCTTGGCGATTTTTTGCAAACCCTCATTTATTTTTATCTGGTCCGGCCAGCGTGTCGGCGAATCCGGATGACCATGGTCTTGCATCTCCAAATAAAAACGCCCAGGGTAAGTTTTCGCATGCCAATCTGCCAATTTGCGTGCGCCTTTTACGTCCCCCGCCTTCAGTTTCTCCGATATCTCCGAACCAGCACAGCCTGACAAACAAATAACGCCCTCGCTATATTTTTCCATCTCCGCATGGTCAATCCGCGGCCTATAATATTTCCCGCGCACCTCCGCCTCGGTCATCAAACGACAAAGATTCTCAAAACCCACGTTATTTGTCGCCAGCAGGGTAATATGAAATCGCTCCTTATCCTTAGCCGGGTCGCGGTCTTCCATACCGCGCGCTGCCACATACATCTCCACGCCCAGCACCGGCTTAATCCCCGCATCTTTTGCCGTTTTATATAAATCCAGCAGTCCAGACATCGTGCCATGGTCGGTAATAGCCACCGCTTCCATGCCTTGCGATTTCACAAAATCCACCAATTCATCAACCTTAGTTAAACCATCCAACAAAGAATAATGTGTGTGATTGTGCAAATGCACAAAATCGCTCGCTCGCAGTTCACTCATAACTATATCTTATCACTCTCTCGCCGTTATCCGTCCAAAAATTATCTCCTAAACCCCAAACTAACCTCATCACTAGCCCTAGCTGTGTCATTTGCGGTGGCCACAACCCTCAGCGTATGGTTACCAGTTAGAGTATTAGAGCCCTTGATGTACACATCACAG
>Ga0099364_10001422_pt1 | contig 39673 bp, 37 predicted proteins | sample TergutTh196P3_FD_73070 | JGI IMG/M metagenome (GOLD analysis project Ga0099364, IMG submission 73070) | Microcerotermes parvus P3 segment gut microbial communities from Pointe-Noire, Republic of the Congo - Th196 P3 | ecosystem: Host-associated > Arthropoda: Insects > Digestive system > Gut ... | reverse complement strand
AAGAGACTGCGGAACAACTTAAAATGATTGACGCTTATCCTATGTACAGGGCGTTGAAAAACATTATTAAAATTGCTACCCAAGAAGATTTTGTATCCACTGTTCCATTAGCGCAATTAACAATTTCCGAAGATTTTATTTACTCAGCCGATTACGATAGAGCATTTGAAATATACAAAGAACGTTTTGCCAATCCGGCAGATTTTATTTTTACTTTTGTTGGAAATTTTGATGAACAAATAATGAGAGAATATTTAGAACTCTATTTGGGTTCTTTATCCACTTTGGAAGAAAGAGAAACTATAAATCCCGATGTGGTAAAAGGTTTTCCAAAAGAACAGTTGAATCAGGATATTTATATTGGTACTGAAGAACAAAGTTTTGTTGGGATAGTATTTCAAAAAGAGTTTGAGTGGACGGAAGAGAATAAAACTATTTTGCGTGCTTTAAATGATGCGTTGGATATTGAATTGGTGGCTGAAATTCGTGAAAAAATGAGTGGGGTTTATTCTCCTGCTTGCATCCTTACGCAACAAAAAATGCCAAAACCTGAACTTTTTATGCTTGTTTTCTTCGGATGCGCGCCTACCAATACCGATATCCTTACTGATGCTGTTTTCAAAATTTTGAAAGAAATGCAACAAAACGGACCATCGGATGAAACAATGGGTAAAGTGAAACAACAACTGCTGAAAGATAGGGAAACAAACTTGAAAAAGAACGAATTTTGGTCACAATTACTTGCCAATATGTGGTTGCAGGGAGATGATGTAACTACCATTCCTGCATTTGAAGAGAGAGTAAACAACCTCACTTCAAAAACTATTGCCGAATTTTTGCAAAACTACTTGGATATTGAACATTACGTGAGGGTAAATCTGTATCCTGAAAAATAACGTTTATTATTTTTATATTTTTGCCGCTGATTAAATTAATTATGTTATGAAATATACTGCAATAATTTCAGAAATAGAAGATGGGTGGTTTATGGGACAATGCGAACAAGTTCCGGGTGCAATAACACAAGGTAGAAGTATTAAAGAGGTAGAAGAAAACTTAAAAGAGGCTATATCTCTTGTTTTGGAGTGTGAACGTGATTTTTTTAGAAAGCAATATGAGGGAAAAAAATATTTAGTTAGTGAAATTGCAATGGCATAATGAAACGAAATAAAATCATAAAATATATTACCGAAAATAATTGTATTTTTTATAGAGAGGGCGGTAATCATACCATATTTTTTAATCCGGAAACGTTACAGTGGGCAGCCGTTCCACGTCATACAGAAATTAAAGATACTATGTGCAGAGAGATTTGTAAACAACTCGGTATTCCAAAAATCAAATAATTATTAACAAAAAAATCCAATGAAAAAATTACTAATATTCGCTGTTATTATACTTGTTGTCGGAAATGCAACAGCACAAAATACACCTTTAACACCAGAATTAGTAATAAAAGGAGTATTCATTCACACATACACTTTCGCCTTATCCTTTTTTTTCTACTATTACATTTGAATTTCTACAATCTACTACTCCAAAAACATTTGTGCCAAAATAGTGTAAATAATGGCACAAAAAAAGCGAAAACTATAAAGATTTTCGCTTTTTGTTGTGGAGAATAACGGATTCGAACCGTTGACCCTCTGCGTGCAAGGCAGATGCTCTAGCCAGCTGAGCTAATCCCCCGAAGTAGTCCCGGGCAGATTTGAACTGCCGACCCCTACATTATCAGTGTAGTGCTCTAACCAACTGAGCTACGCGACTATTTCAATTATGAATTACGAATTAATAATTACGAAAGAGTTATCCTCGTAATTCGTAATTCGTAATTTTTAATTGTATTAAGAATGAATTAATGTAGCAAACAAAGTGTAAGTTGAACGAGTTGCTCCAGAAAGGAGGTATTCCAGCCACACCTTCCGGTACGGCTACCTTGTTACGACTTAGCCCCAGTTACCGGTTTTACCCTAGGCCGCTCCTTGCGGGCACGGACTTTAGGTACCACAGGCTTCCATGGCTTGACGGGCGGTGTGTACAAGGCCCGGGAACGTATTCACCGCACCATGGCTGATGTGCGATTACTAGCGAATCCAACTTCACGGAGTCGAGTTACAGACTCCGATCCGAACTGAGATCGGCTTTGGAGATTAGCATCCCCTCGCGGGGTAGCAGCCCTCTGTACCGACCATTGTAGCACGTGTGTAGCCCCGAACATAAGGGCCGTGCTGATTTGACGTCATCCCCACCTTCCTCTCTACTTGCGTAGGCAGTTCACTTAGAGTTCCCACCATTACGTGCTGGCAACTAAGTGTAAGGGTTGCGCTCGTTGCAGGACTTAACCTAACACCTCACGGCACGAGCTGACGACAACCATGCAGCACCTTCACAGTGGTCCGAAGACTAACCTGTTTCCAAGTTATTCCACTGCAATTCAAGCCCGGGTAAGGTTCCTCGCGTATCATCGAATTAAACCACATGCTCCTCCGCTTGTGCGGGCCCCCGTCAATTCCTTTGAGTTTCAACCTTGCGATCGTACTCCCCAGGTGGATCACTTATCGCTTTCGCTTAGCCACTGAGCATCACTGCCCAACAACGAGTGATCATCGTTTACAGCGTGGACTACCAGGGTATCTAATCCTGTTTGATCCCCACGCTTTCGTGCATGAGCGTCTGTATTAATTTCGTTACCTGTCTTCACGATCGGCGTTCTGTGACATATCTATGCATTTCACCGCTACACATCACATTCCGGCAACGTCAATTAAACACTAGTCTGGCAGTATCAAAGGCAGTTTTGCAGTTAAGCCGCAAAATTTCACCTCTGACTTACCAATCCGCCTGCGCACCCTTTAAACCCAATAAATCCGGATAACGCTTGCATCCTCCGTATTACCGCGGCTGCTGGCACGGAGTTAGCCGATGCTTATTCATCATATACTTGCAGATAGATACACGTATCTATGGTTACTCTATGATAAAAGAAGTTTACAATCCGTAGGACCGTCTTCCTTCACGCGGCATGGCTGGGTCAGAGTTGCCTCCATTGCCCAATATTCCCTACTGCTGCCTCCCGTAGGAGTCTGGACCGTGTCTCAGTTCCAGTGTGGGGGGATATCCTCTCAGAACCCCTAATCATCGTCGCCTTGGTGTGCCGTTACCACTCCAACTAGCTAATGATACGCATGCCCATCCTCAATCAATAAATCTTTAAATATAAATAGATGCCTATTAATATCCACATGGAATATTAGCGCCGATTTCTCAACGTTATGTTCCAATTGAAGGTAGGTTGCATACGCGTTACGCACCCGTGCGCCACTCGTCATCTTGTATTGCTACAAATGTTACCGTTCGACTTGCATGTATTAAGCCTGCCGCCAGCGTTCATCCTGAGCCAGGATCAAACTCTCCATAATAATTAATGTATTTGGTAGGGCAGGTTAAAACCTGCCCCTACGTTTGTTGTTGTTGTCTGTTCCCAACTCGTTCGCTTTCGTTTCTCAAAATAAAATTTTAAGGTTTTTGTTTGCTACATTCATTCCAATCTTTCAAAGAACTAAACCCCACTTTTTTCATCCATCAATATCCCTCTCAAATGGGGCGGCAAAAATATAATTTTTTTAATACGAAAAGAAAAGTAAAAAAATTTTTTTCAATCTTTTTTAATATTCCGGTGTAATGGACAAAATTTAGGCTGTTTTTTTGATTTAATTCTAAAACAACGACAACGAAATTCCTACCGACATGGGATTTACCGCAGGTCCTTTGTTTTCATTAAAGAGTCTGTTTACTTGATAGGAATAATAAACGGCAACAAATTTCCATCCCATACGCATATAAGCATCAAAGTTTATTTTTTGGCGTTCAGTATTGAAAAATGTTTTATAGTTTTCGTCGGGTCCCACTCCATCTACGTTATACCCTTTATAACGCTGGGAAATTTCTGCCACTAATCCAACACGCACCCCCACCGAAAACTTAAATCCGTTTTTATGACGATACCTGAACTCCAACGGAATATTGCAGTTAATATAGGTCATTCGGTTCAATTTTGCCGTATCCACACTTGGATTGATGTAATATTTGGTAATCTCATCTTTACCGTCGTATCGTAATTGCGCATTAGAAAATTGGGTGTGGTAAGTGCAACCTACCCCAAGACCAAAAGAGATGGGACTCTCTTTTTTTGTCTTAAAATCCCACAACACAGCCACATTAAACCCCGGATTAAACTTGTGAGAAACGTGGGTGGGCACATGAAACCAAAACGAGTGAAAAACATCCACAATTAAACGGTCTCTAAATATTTCAACTTCCACTTTTGCAGGAAGTTGTTTTGTTTCTGTTCTGTTTTCTTCCTGTGCAAAAGCAACGAAAAACGAACATAAAAAGGTAAAAAGAAAGATAATTTTTAAGTATTTCATTTGAAATTTTTTTAAGGTTGCAAATAAACACAAACTTTTTATAATACTGCTAAAAAACAGAAAACATTTTTTTATTCAACACAGAGTTCACAGAGAACCACAGAGTTATTTGATTTTACCGCCTTATTATCAATTTTATGGGCAAATGGTCGGAATAGCCTCCCAAATATTTCGGTCCTAAATAGGTGCGAAACGTTTTTACCCCACCATACTTTTCATCCACTGTTAATAGAAAAGGAGCATCAAAAATAACCGCTTTATGATTCTCTATTTGTAAACTGTTTTGTTGATTCAACAACGATTTCGATACGATAAACTGATCTAAACACCCCCAAAACTCCTCCGCTTTATGCGTGCCTCTATTATTTTCTGTCAAGGGCAACATAAGATTGAATAAAGTACCCGAACTATTTTCATCTTTATACTCTTTTGCCTGCAAATATTTTGTAATACTTTCATCGGTAGGATAGTCATTTAAATCTCCCATAATCACAATATTAGCGTTTATATTAAGGAATAAAAGAGAATCCACCTGTTTTCTTAATACTTGTGCATAATAGTTTCGTTTAGGAATGGTAGCCCCATAACCTCCAAACCGTGAAGTCCAGTGGTTTACAAACAGATGCAGGGTATCTTCGGCAACAAGTGCTTTGGTATAAAGAATATCTCTGTTTTTTGAGGAAGTTTCAAACGGGAAAACTATAGAAACGGGGTAACTCTCTATAATGGTAATTTTATCACTTTTATAGAGTAAAGCAACGCCAATACCACGAGCATCGGGAGAAGGGTAATGGATATAACGATATGAATATGTTTTTAAGCCGGTGTTGTAACAAAGTTTATTCAATACATTAACATTTTCAATCTCTGCCAACCCTATCAAATCGGGCGTTTCCCAACCGTTGATAGATAAAAACACTTTAGCAATATCGTTTATTTTTTTGTAAAAACGTTTGTTTGTCCAATGATAAAAACCGGAAGGCGTAAATGCTTCATCGTTTTTTTTCGGATTCTTTTCCGTATCAAACAAATTTTCAACATTGTAAAAAGCAATGCAGATGTGGGTAGAATCTTGTTGGGCAGAAAGGGTTGAAAGCAGAAAGCAGAAGGCAGAAAGAGGTATGAGGTATGAGGTAAGAGGTATGCGGTGTGTGGTGTGTGGTTTCATAAATTTCTACCTGCTGCTTTCTGTTTTTTTTACTTTATATTCGGCAATTCTAATCCGTATCCTTTCTTTTTGTCCACACTCTTCAACACAAAACCAAACACTAAGGCAGCAATACCCAAACAAGCAAACATCAACATAGGCCAAAGATAGTTATATGAAACTGCGGCTACTTCGGGGGTAATGATTTCGGCTTTCAAATCTTGAACAATTTGAGGATTGGTGGCATCTAAAATCTTTCCAATCAACAATGGGAAGAGCCACAAACCAATATTTTGTATCCAGAAGATAAGCGCGTATGCAGAACCTATTACTTTGCTGTCCACCAATTTTGGTACACTGGGCCACAAAGAGGCTGGAACCAAAGAAAACGAGGAGCCAAGAACAAGAATAGTAACGTAGGCAACCACCACACCGCCAATTTCGCTTCCTTTAAACATTGGTAATACAAACGCAAATGTTAAGTGGCATACAATTAATAAGATAGAACCAAGCATCAACATAGATGCTGCTTTTCCTTTGGTATCCACATATTTTCCGAGAATGGGCGTAATTCCTACTGCCAACAACGGAAATACTGCAAAAATGGTTTCCGGAGACTGGCGCATATAACCCATTACGCAAAATACAACCAAAAACAGAACAGCCACCGATAAAAGAGAAATTTTGACTGTTTTTTTACAGAAATTACTGATAAACGCAGCACCGGCAACCACCAACATAATAAGATATTGCACAATAGTAACCTGTGTAGATGCCCAGAAAGAACCATCGGCTACTTCATGAAAAGTGAGGTTGCATTGCAACATATTTACCGCATACTTTTGAAATGGGAAAATGGCAGAGTAATACAACACACAAAGCAACGCCACCAACCAAAAGCCTTGACTTGCAAATATTTTTCCAATATCGCTGATTTTAAATGGGTCATCTTTTTCTTCCGCTTCGCCTGTTTGGGCATCCAATTTTTTATCCATAAAGAAATAAGCAATAAACATAATGAGGGCAATCATAAGCAAAATTACACCCAGAGCCACCGAGCGGGAAACATCGATATGTCCGCCGAATTTTGCGGCAACGGGAGAAAAAATCATACAGGTTGCAACTCCCAAACGTGCTAATGCCATTTCGGAGCCCATTGCCAATGCCATCTCTTTGCCTCTAAACCATTTCACAATTCCACGCGATACGGTAATTCCTGCCATCTCAACCCCGCAACCAAAAATCATAAAACCAACAGAAGCAAATTTGGCAGATGCCGGCATCTCTCTAAAAAACGGCGAAATTCCCAATTCATCAAACCCCGGAATGTAATTCAAATTGTTGGTAAACCATGTTTCTAATCCTGTTCCAACAAAAGAATCCGTTACGGCGTACCAATTTATAGTTGCGCCAATAAGCATTACAATCCCTGATAAAATCGCGGTAAAACGAACTCCCATTTTATCCAAAATTATCCCTGCAAAAATGAGAAAAAAGATAAAAACATTCAAGAAGGTTTCCGAACCTTGAAATGTGCCGAATGCGGTAGAACTCCACCCGCGGGTAGATTGCATCAGGTCTTTAATAGGTGATAGTATATCCATAAAGATATACGAACAAAACATGGCAAACGCCAGGAATACAAGAGCCGTCCAGCGCACCGCCGGAATGTCTCTCATCAATTTGGTAACTTTTTCTGTCATAATGTAATTTTTTTTAAGTAAATATAAATTGTTAATTGTTATTTAAAAATTTAATGATTTTTAACTCCTTTTGATTTTTAATTCTTAATTCTTAATTGTCTTGCAGTGCTTTATAAAATTCATAATCGCCGTGTTTTCTTTTAATTTCAGCAATAATAAGTTCGGGCGACCATCGAACCAAATCATAATAACTGAATTTACAAAATGTCATAAAATCCAACAACTCTTCTCCTTCCAAACCAGTTAAGGAAGTAACCAAATCTCTATTGTATTTTAAGGGTAATCTATCTACTTCATCCTGTTTATCAACCATTTCTTGAAACAATCGTTCCATTTTCATCTTTTTACTAAATCTATTGTAAAGTGCTGTAATCGGGCTTCTTATTGCTTCTCCTACTTTACCCGGAATTACACTTAATAAATTTCCACTCGGAGAAAGTTGTATTCTATCTTCATCGCTTAATGTAGTACCATTCAAAAACTTATTAATATCCGTAAAATTAGTATTCACAAATTCTTTTTTAAACTGTTCGTAAGTTGCGGGCAGAGCATACACATTTACTTCTCTTAAAACAATAGCCTTATAAAAAAGCCCTACATCAAACCTCTTTTTTTCAATAATTTCGGGCGTTATTACAAGTAAAACTTGTTGATAAGCAGGTTTAGTAATGACAATAGTATCTCCTGTTTTTGCAAAAATTTCAAAATTTCCCTCTTTATTTGTAAAACTATACTTTTTGGTACTAAAATTATAGATATTTGCCTCGTTGATATGATAGAAAGAAATTCCATCGAAAACATTACCTGTCAAAGAGATACGTTCTTGTGAGAAGAGCACAACAGGTAATAAAAAGAGTATGAAAATATATTTTTTTATCATATTGCAAAACTAACATTTTAACGTTTATAATTATTATCCATTTATAAAAAAAGAAAAAGAAAAAAATAATTAATAATAATAATAGTTGTGTTAATAGTGTTGATAATTTTTTTAGTGTTATTATTGAGAATATTATAAACGAAAAAAAAAAAAATAATTGTTGAAAAAGAATAGAAAAAATATCTTTTTTTGTGGATAAAATTATTATAAAAAAATATTAACAAAATTTACACCGGATATTAACAATTTATACACAAGATATGCACAACGATTTACAATATTTGAGAACACGCGCAAATTTTATTCGTTTTTCTTTTATAGAGGAGATGGAAAAACATTTGTTGGCTTTTGAAACCAAGTTATCTTACAAAAATATTAAAGTAAGATGGATGAATGATGAGTCGGAATTGGTGAACTTTATTTGTAACTCATTGTCCAAAAGCAATTACAATAAAGTATGTTTCGACCTTCCGGAAGTTTCGGATAAATTTTTTGAAAAGAAAAATTTTATTAAACAAATTAATATAGAAGATTTTGAAAATAATAATGATACCGCAGAACATTTAGTTATTCAGGCAGATTTTGGAGTGGTTGAAAATGGTACCATTGTTTTATTAAATAAACCAAGTAAAAATTGTTTTAACAATGTTGAAAAATTGTTTATTATACTTAATATTAATAATTTAGTTGTAAGAAAAAACGATTTGGAGTTGTTGTTACATCTTCAAAAAGATTTTAATCAATCCTCTTTTTATGAAGATATTAAAATTGTATCTGCCCCACCATCAAGAATTATAACAAAAAATATTCAGCATAGCAGTGAAGAAAATTTTACTGCAGAAAAAATAGAGGTTTTTTTATTGTTGTATAATAATGATATTATTGAAATATTGGAAGATAATGTGTTAAGAGAAACATTGTATTGTATAAATTGTAAAAAATGTGAAGAAGTTTGTCCGGTTTATCAACAAACGAAAGAATTTTCGCCCATTGATTTAATAAAATATCATTGTAAAGAGGAAAATAAACGTAATCCGAAACTTTTTGAGAACACAACTCTCTGCGGTAACTGTAATGAAGTTTGTCCGGTGCAAATAAACTTTACACAACTTATTATTCATCAAATGAATAATCTTCCTAAAAGAGGCAATCATGAAAAAAGTATTGACCTTTTTAGAACTTTTTCCAAACGTGCCAAAATGAATAAGATAAATTCAAGAATGAGGCATTATTTCTTTGTAAAAAAATATTATGGAAAAAACAAAAAACTAACAAACTATTATCATAATTGCAAACAGGAATTTTTTAATATACAAATAAAGGAAACAATTAACAATTAAGAATTAAAAGGAGTTAAAGGAGTTAAAAATCGTAACTCGTAACTTGTAACTCGTAACTTTAAATCTAAAAGTCTAATGTCTAAAATCTATAAGTCTAAAATTAATCACTAATCACTTAATAATATTATTATGTCAATCGTAAAACCATTTAAAGGAGTTCGTCCTCCGAAAGAAATTGTAAAACAATTAGCATCACGTCCTTATGACGTATTAAATTCAGATGAAGCGCGTATTGAGGCGCAAGGAAACCCCTATTCTTTGCTTCGGGTAACGAAAGCAGAAATTGACCTTCCGAAAGGAATTGATGAACACTCGCAAGAAGTGTATGACAAAGTTGTAGAAAACTTTAAAATGTTTAAAGAAAAGAAATGGTTGGTGCAAGATGATGTAGAAAAATTTTACATTTATGCACAAACTATGGATGGCAGAACACAATACGGCATTGTGGGCTGCGCACACATTGATGATTATCTGAACGATAACATTAAAAAACACGAACTTACGCGCAAAGATAAAGAAGAAGACAGAATGATTCATGTGCGCATTACCAATGCAAATGTTGAACCGGTGTTTTTCTCCTATCCGGCAAACCCAAAAATTGATACTATGGTTGAAAAAATTGTTAAAGAACAAACGCCGGAGTATGATTTTACGGCAGATGATGGTTTTGGACACCATTTTTGGGTTATTAACGATGAGGCTATGAATAAAGAGATTGCAGAAATTTTTGATAAAGAGGTTCCTGCACTTTATGTTGCAGACGGACACCACCGAACCGCAGCCGCAGCCTTAGTGGGCGGAGAAAAACGTGCCAACAACCCCAACCATACCGGAACAGAAGAATACAACTATTTTATGGCAGTGATTTTCCCTGATAATCAATTAAAAATTATTGACTATAATAGAGTTATTAAAGATTTGAACGGATTAACAAAAGAACAGTTAATTGAAACTTTGAAAGAAACGTTTGAAGTGCAAGAGATGGGCGCAGAAATTTACACCCCTGCAAAACTTCACGAGTTTAGTATGTATTTGGATGGTAAATGGTATAAATTGAATGCCAAAACCGGAACCTACAACGACAACGACCCGATTGGTGTGTTAGACGTTACTATTTTATCGAATTTAGTATTAGATAAAATTCTCGGAATAAAAGATTTACGCACCGACAAAAGAATAGATTTCATTGGTGGTATTCGTGGTTTGGGCGAACTGAAACGACGTGTGGACAGTGGCGAAATGGCGGTTGCTTTTGCACTTTATCCCGTATCTATGAAACAGTTGATTGATATTGCCGACACGGGCAACATCATGCCCCCGAAAACCACTTGGTTTGAACCAAAACTAAGATCAGGATTGGTGATACACGAGTTGGAGTAATTTTTCGGAGACCCTAATTTTACAACGCCAATTGAATTTTTACATCATTCAACACATTCATATAATTAATAAACGCTTGATAGGGTGATGGATATACTTCAAAATGTTTTTTTACTGCCTGTTGGGGAAACCATTTTGTACTCATAAAATTATAGTAAACGGCATTTTGCATTCGCAGCCACGCCTGTTTGGCAGCCTCATTTTTCGATTGTAAGTAAAGCGGTTCTAACTTATAAAGTTGCTCAAATGCTTCCTGTTGCAGTTCGTTGCCCAACCATTCGTTGATATCTTTTTCGTCGCCTGAACAGGAGATAGGAAACGGAATAAACAAAGTAGTTGTTTCTGATTTCAAATTCAATACATCTTTGGGTTTAATAAAATTAAATTGATGCGATTGCACTAATTGTGAAAACAGTGCATGAAAAAAATCGAAAATGCCCGACTCTTTGGTATGGTAATCTCCAATGGTTTCATAATCAAAAAAGAGGTTGATAAACTGCGCTTCGGAATCTATACCACTTAAAAAGCCGATATATTTTTCTGCGGTAAGAGGAAACTCGCTCCACGATTGGTCTGAAAATCGCAAAGTTATATCATCACAAAGTTGATAAGACCTCAGCAGCAATTTTTGTTCGGATTGCGAAGGATTGTTATACAGAAAACATGGACTTTTCCAACCCAGAATATGTTTGGCACCTTCGGTTAAAACAACTTTATAGCCTAATTCATACAGCCATTCACCAATTTCATCGGAATAAATAATCTCCGTATTGCAAAAAGAGGTTGGTTTCACTCCAAAAGTTTCTAGCAATAATTGTTCTTGCAACTTAACTTGTTCAACAAAAGTAGATTTATTGTTGAGGGAGGCAATACTGTGTGAAAAAGTATTTCCTGTAATTTCCACACGACCGGTTGCTATTAATTCTTTAAAACTTTCAATCATTTCAGGACAATAATCCTTTAACAAATGAATGGTTGATCCCGAAATGCTGAAACTAAATGCCACTTCTTTATCATATTTTTTTATAATATTTAGAATCATTTGGTTTGCAGGCAAGTAACTTCTTTCTGCCAAACGATTAATCCAATAATTATTTTGGTACACATCGAAATAATTATGATTTTGGTTCATATCAAAAAAGCGATAGGTACGCAGGATGTAGGGATGATTTACTTGAAAATGAAAACAAAGAGAATGCATAACTAGTGATTAGTGATTAATTTTAGACTTTTAGATATTAGACTTTTAGATTTAAAGTTACGAGTTACAAGTTACGAGTTACGATTTTTAACTCCTTTAACTCCTTAACTTCTTTAAATTATTAATTGTTAATTGTTAATTAGCTGTGGAGCCGGCGGGAGTCGAACCCGCGTCCAAACGTGTTGCAAAGATGCTTTCTACATGTTTAGCCTGAGTTTAATTGTCGGCGAAGGAAAAGTACTCGGCACACTGCGCCTTCGCGTATCTTCTTTGGTTTCGCCTTTGCAATGAAGCGTGCATTGGCTATCTTTTCATTTACGATGCTTCGTACCGGACGCCGAAAAGCAGAGCTTCCGGGGAAACACCCGCGACAATAGACCTTGTCTATGCGGCGAGAATCGCGGCGGTTAAGCAGCGATTGCATAAGAGTTGCCAGTTATTGGCTACGAGAGTTAGTTTTTAACGGAACCATCTCACAACTTCCGACATGCTTACAAATCCACATCCATGCTGTCAAAACCAAACGACCCCAAATCTTTGTAATAATCGGGGGCAAAGATATATCATTTTTTGATTTAAAATTCTTGAAATGATTTTTATAGAAAACTATTTTTCAATTCCTTCTCAATAAACTTTTGATATTGCCGATACATAAAATTGTAGAAAACGGCATTGTTACCTGTCTCTCGTGCCCGTTCAAGTGCTTGAATATAAGATATACGACTACTTCTGAAAACATAAAAAATCGGTAAATCAAATAGGGTTAAAATATAATTCATCATCAATCGGCTTGTACGTCCGTTGCCGTCTGCAAAAGGGTGTATGCTCACAAATCTGAAATGTATTTCAAAGGCTAATTCACATTTTTGATTGAATGTGTTCACCGCTCCTATTTTCTCATTTATCTCTTTAATCAACGCTTTCATTAATGCGGCAACTTTGCTATTGTCGGGAAAACGTCTTGAGCCTGCAAACACATTCAACAAACGGTAATCCCCCTTTGTACTGTCAAAAGTTCCTAAAACAGTGTTGTAAATAGTGCCTGTGTTTTTTACTACCAACGCTCCGATTTCCTTAATTAATGCCTCCGTTATCGGTGTGTGCTCTTTGGCTTTATTGAGCATAAAAACAAGTGCTTTTTGATGGTCAATTACCATTTGTTGCTCAGTAAAAGGTTTGTTTTTGACAGGAATATCAAGGTCAAGTAAATTATAAACTTGCCCCTCTGTGAGTGTGCTACCCTCTATGGCTGTGGAATGATAAGTAACAGCATAGTAGGTCAATTTTTCTAAATTCTCCTGTCCCTGCATAATACGCTTGTATTCAGATACAAGGTTTTCAAGTTCATTTATTTGTGTTTTATTCATATTGATTCGTGCCGTTTTTTAATACTATTTAATGATTTGAATACCGATACAAAAGTATATTATTTTTATTGTTGTTTATACTACAATCAAACTTTCTGCTTCAAAACCTTTTATTTGTTCTCTTCCCTTTAGAAAATCCAACTCCATTAAAAACAGAAAATTAACATTTTTTGTAGAAAAATGTCGCATCAGTTTTGCGGCGGCGGCGGCAGTGCCTCCCGTTGCCAAAATATCATCAAAAATTAAAACCCGCTGATTAGGATGAATAGCGTCCTGATGAATTTCAATGGTTTCTGTGCCATATTCCAAATCGTACTGCTCCGAATAGGTTTTGTAGGGCAGTTTTCTCTTTTTCCGAATGGGCACAAAAGGAATGTTGAGTGCTAATGCCAATGCGGGTGCAAAAATGAAACCCCGCGCCTCCAATGCCACAATCACATCGGGTTGCAAAACACGAGCCTTCTCTAACAGCATTTGAAAAAGTTCCTGAAAAGATTCCGCATCATTTAATACGGTAGTAATGTCATAAAATTTGATTCCCATTTTTGGAAAATCATCTACCGTTCTAATTTTTGAAATATCAAACATAAAGTGTTGTTTTTAAAATTCGGCACAAAAAAACAATTTATTTCCAAAATAACTCTCTTTTTGTTTTCTTTGCACTCTCTTATTATTTAAGAATGATTATGCAAAACAACATTTACATTTCTATCATTGTTCCTTGTTTTAACGAAGATAAGGTTATTAATGAAACCTATAAACAACTAACGGAGCAAATTTCAGTAATTGAAAAATCATACGAAATTATTTTTATCAACGATGGCAGCAAAGACACTACCCTTGATTTGTTAAAAAAAATCGCTAATAATGATATTCATATTAAAATTATTGATTTTTCAAGAAATTTTGGGCATCAGTGTGCAGTATCTGCCGGATTAAAATACTGTTCGGGCGAAATTGCTGCAATTATTGATGCAGACCTTCAGGATCCCCCCGCTGTGATTCTCGAAATGATTAAAATAATGGAAACCGAACAAGCAAATGTAGTATATGGCGTAAGAAAACACAGAAAAGGTGAAAGTTGGTTTAAACTCGCAACGGCAAAATGGTTTTACCGGATATTAAACGCATTGTCGGAAGTAAAATTCCCTTTAGATACAGGAGATTTCCGCATTTTGGACAGAAAAGTGATAGACCAATTTAACGGATTGAAAGAGAAAAATAAATATATAAGAGGATTAATCAGTTGGATGGGATATAAACAAGTACCCTGCTACTACAACCGTGAAAAACGGTTTGCCGGAGAAACCAAATATCCGCTTCGGAAAATGATAAAATTTGCTATGACCGGACTCTTTTATTTTTCCAAAAAACCGTTACAATTAGCAACTTCGTTAGGAACTGTTTGTCTTGGAATAGGCTTGTTGTACTTTTTATGGATGTTAATTGCAGTAATCTTCTCTTTGGTACATACTGTTCCGGGCTGGCTATCCATCATTGGAATAATTATCTTCTTTGGAGGTGTACAACTGCTCACTATTGGCGTTTTGGGCAGGTATATCGGAAATATTTTTGATGAAACCAAAGAACGACCGGAATTTATTGTTAATGAAACAATTAACTTATAATGGATATTAAAGAATTTCAAGTTGGACAAATAATTGAAAATGAATCCAATCATCCTTGGGAAATGGCGCGGTTTTCAGTGATTAACGATGTCGTTTCCAAATTTTTATATAAAGAAAAACTCATCGGTTTGGACTTAGGATGTGGGGATATATTTTTTTTAGACCAATTTTCAAAAAAACATAAAGGAACCTATTACGCGGTAGATATTGCATTTACAAAAGATATTATGGAAAAATTAAAAATAAAATATCAAAATCCAAACATTACATTATATAACTCATTAGAAAACATTCATAAAAACCAAACTGTTGATATTGTATTTGTTATGGATGTAATAGAACATATTGAACAGCCTGTCGATTTGATTAAAACATTACTCAATCAACAGTATATTGATAAAAATAGTTTGTTTTTAATCACGGTTCCTGCGCATCAGTGTTTGTTTTCCAATCATGATAAATGGATTGGTCATGTGAAAAGATATTCGTCAAAACTTTTAGAAAAAGAACTCACATCAGCAGGACTACAAATCATTGATTCGGGTAGTTTTTTTACTACATTGATTTTTACAAGATTGTTCATAAAAATTTTGGAAATAGTGAAAAGAGAAAATTACGAAAAAACAACAGGAGCCGGAGGTTGGAATCATGGAAAAACAATAACGAATGTGGTAAAAAGTTTCCTTAAAACGGACTATTATTTTTTTGGAAAATTTTTTAAAAAATTGAAAATTAAAATACCCGGATTATCCCTTTATGCAGTATGTAAATTAAATGGTTAAATGATAAATTAATAGTAATGAAACAATTTTTAAAAGAAAACAAAAAAAATCCATGGTGTTGGGCATTTTTTGCCTTAGTTGTTCTATCCTTATTTGCTTTACCGATTTTGAGTAAAAAAGCGGGAAACTCCGGCGATGAAGACGGTTTTCAAATTCCACACGGAAAAAATGTAGTAAACTATTTTAAAACAAATGGTGTGGATACAACGTGTATGACTTTTTCAAATCTTAAATACTACGGCTCTTCACCGGATATTGTGATGGAATACTGGAATCAAACTAATAAAATTGAAAATATTAGTAATTCGCGTCATATTTTTATTTCGCTTTACGGCTGGATTGCGTTGCTGTTTGCCGGATTAATTGCTTGTTTAATAGGAGGATGGCGAGCCGGCGTGATCACACTGCTCTTGCTTTTCTTTTCCCCGCGCTTTCTGGGTCATTCTTTCAACAACCCCAAAGATATTCCTTTTGCCGCCTGCGTAGTTGCTGCAATCTATTTTATGATTCTCTTTTTTAAACAGTTTCCTAAAATTAAAATATATACTTTAATCTTTTTAACACTCTTCATTGCATTGGCAATAAGCGTTCGTGTGGGCGGCGTATTGTTGTATGCCTATTTCGGGTTATTTGGGCTCGTTTTTTTAATTTTAAATTACAAACAAAACAAATTAAAATCTCAAATCATAAGACTATTCCTCTGGGGGCTTGGCGTTGCTGTGGTGTCCTATTTTCTGGGTCTTTTGCTGTGGCCCTATGCGCTGCAATCACCCATCAAGCATCCATTGGAAGCTTTCTCAGAAATGTCGGCGTTTTCCATTGGAATTAGGCAACTCTTTGAAGGTTCGCTCCAATGGTCGGATATATTGCCTTGGTATTATACCCCAAAACTTATCTTAATGACCATTCCTGTTGCTGTGATTGTTGGGCTAATTCTCTTTATTACACTTCTTTGGAAAGATAAAAATAACTATTTCAACTATTTCATCATATTTTTCTCCTTTTTCTTCCCTATTTTTTGGATTGTTTTTACCGGCGCAAATGTTTACGGAGGCTGGCGACACACACTATTTGCCTATCCGCCAATGGTCGTTGCAGCAGGTTTGGGATTTAATTTAGCGATAGAATGGATTACACAAAAAATAATGAAGAAAGATGATATTCCCCAAAAATAATTAATATTCAAAAAAATCTTTAAACTATATAAATATTTTTTATATTTTTGCACTACGAAATTTTTCGTAACAATTTTTTTCGTAATAGTAATTTTTAATAAATCAAATAGTTATGAACAATCCTTTCAAATATGGTTCAATTGTTGAAGGAGATTTTTTTACCAATAGAACAGATGATTTACAAAAAGCCATTCAAATTATTCAAAGTGCAAACCATTTAATTTTAATCAGTCCGCGGCGTTACGGAAAAACAAGTTTAATCAACAAAGCAGTTGCTTCATTAAACAGACCAACTATTTTTCTTAATTTACAGTTAGTTACAACTGTTTCGGATTTTGCAACCGAACTTCTAAAACGGCTCCTCAATGTTTACAAATTGGAAAAAATGAAACAATTTTTTAAAAACTTTCGTTTTGTACCTACCATTTCACTAAATCCTGTATTAAATTCGTTCGATATTAGTTTTCTTCCTACTTCTTCTGTTAAACCCATATTGGAAGATGTTTTTTCTCTCATCGAAACATTAGGAGAAAAAGGTAAAAAACCAATCATTATTTTTGATGAATTTCAAGAAATTAGTGCCATTGACAAATCGTTAAATAAACAATTACGTTCCATCATTCAGCATCATCAAAATGTAAATTATGTATTTATGGGTAGCCAAGAATCATTAATGCAAGATATTTTTGAACGAAAAAAATCTCCTTTCTATCATTTTGGAACGCTTCAAACTTTAGATGTTATTCCTTATTCTGATTTTGAAGTCTTTTTGAAAAATGGCTTTTTAAGTTTAGTTTCAAAGAAAGAGGTAAATGCCATCGCTGAAAATATTCTTTCATTCACGAAACAACATCCCTATTATACACAAATGTTGGCATTTCACTATTTTAATGCATTGTTGCGTAAAGAAAAACCTACCATTCAAGATGTTGTTTTTTCTGTTGTTCAAGAACACGATGTGGATTATGAAAGAATTTGGATGAGTTTAAATCGTAAAGACCGAGAATTGATTATTGAATTAATTTATCTTGAAAAAGGAATAAGAAGCACAAAAAATAACAATATTCCAACCAGCACCCGTTATAGTGCATACAAACGATTATTGATAAACGGATACTTAATACAAAATAAAGAGGGTTACAAAGTTGAAGACCCATTTTTTTCGGCATGGGTAATTTCAAAGAGAGAATAAAATCCCCAAAAATTGTAAAATTCGGGGAATAGAATCACTAAAAATTGTAAAATTCGGGGATTAGAATATTTTTTTATTTTTGCAGCAAAAAAAAATGATTAGTCGCCTCTTGGAAAAACAAATAGAAAACAAACTTTTCAAAGGAAAAGCAATTATTATTTATGGTGCAAGACAAGTAGGAAAATCATCGTTGTTAAAACAACTTTTTGCTAATAATAAGGACGTTGTATGGATTGATGGAGACTTGGCAGAACCACAAATTTTATTTGATAATTTAACCGTTTCAAGTGCAAAAACATTAATCGGAAATGCGAAAATTTTAATTGTTGATGAAGCACAAACGATCTTCAATATAGGAATGAAACTAAAAGTATTTACCGATCATCTTAAAGATATTCAAGTTATTGCAACCGGAAGTTCGTCGTTTGATTTGGCAAATAAAGTGATAGAACCACTCACGGGAAGAATTTGGGAATATATGTTGTATCCGTTATCTTTTGCCGAAATGGTAAACCATCAAACTCTTCTTGATGAACATTCTCAATTAAAAAAACGCTTGGTTTGGGGTTATTATCCTGAAGTAGTATGTAATGAAGAAAATGCAATGGAAATTCTGAAATTATTAACTACAAGTTATTTATATAAAGATATTCTGAGATGGGAAAATCTTAAAAAAAGTGATAAAATTGTTAATTTATTAAAAGCATTGGCATTTCAAATCGGTTCGCAAGTCTCTTATACTGAATTAGGTCAAATGTGCGGATTAGATAAGAAAACAGTGGAAAAATATATTTTGCTGTTAGAACAGGCTTATGTTATTTTTCGTTTACCTTCTTTCAGCAGAAATTTACGTAACGAATTGAAATTTAGCAAAAAAATATATTTCTATGATAACGGAATTAGAAATGCACTCATTTCAAATTTTAATTCTATTGAACTAAGACAAGATGTGGGTGCCCTTTGGGAAAACTTTTTAATCGCAGAACGAATGAAGCGAAATAATTATGAAAAATACTATGCGCAAACTTATTTCTGGAGAACGCAAGCGCAAAAAGAGATTGATTTTATAGAAGAGTATAATGGAAATTTGTATGCTTTTGAATTTAAATGGAACAGTAAAAAAACAACAAAAATACCTTTCCATTTCTCAAAAGCATATCCCAATGCACAATTTCAATGTATTACTCCGGATAATTACTGGGATTTTTTATTGCAAAATCACGATATCCTTCAATCTAAATGAACAATATGATACATAATTACTCACTGCCATTGAATAATTTTTATATTTTTTAAAACAATATACTATGTCAAAAATAAAATATAAACAAACCAATACACAGAAATCAAAAACAAAACCGGAACCAACTCCTGTGCAGCCTGTAAAGCAGACACCATTACACAATGCGTGGGAATGGTTGAGTAAACGAAATTTCAAATGGATTTTTTGGATTAGTTTTGGAATCTGCGCTTTACTCGTTTTCTACTGGTCGTTTAAAGCCGGTATTGAAGGGGATGGTCCTATTGAACATGAATATGGCAAACAATGTTTGAACTACTATTTGTCGTGGGGAAAAGATACTGCCTGCATTGATTTCAAGTGGGACAACCTCTCCTATCCTAACGAAAAATATTACGGATCGGGATTTGAAACCACTTTTGCTCTTTTACAGCATTGTTTTAAATGGGATGATCCGCTTAAAGCCCGAATATACTACTTAGCCGTTTGGTGCATCGCATTGCTGCTGTTTTTATCGTTGTTTGCTAAAGAATTAACCGATTGGAAAGGAGCACTATTAGCCTTATTACTTTCTTTCTCAATGCCTTATCTGTTGGGACAGTTTTCTTTGAATGTTAAAGATGTGCCTCACGCATTGGGTTATGTTATTGCCTTACTTTTCCTTTTGCGTTTTTTGAAACGACTTCCAAAAATTTCTATATCCAATTTAATTGGTATTTCATTAGGTATTATGATTGCTTTGAGCGTGCGTTTGGGAGGATTATTGCTCATTGGGTATATCGGTTTGTTTTTGTTGCTTGCTTGCTTTTTGCACCCTAATGCAAAACCACTGTTTAAACAAAAACAATATTTACAAATATTGAAAACCGCAGGAGCACTGATTATCGCTGTTGTAGCAGGTTTTTTAGTCGGATTATTGTTTTATCCGAATTTCTTTGAAGAAGGTTTTAAACATCTGACATCGGGTATGCAAGTAATGACAAATTTTCCGCAACGTATTCCATTTATTTTTGAAGGTGTACAAACAGATTCGCTGAAAAAGCCATGGTACTATTTGTGTAAGATGTTTTACATTACAACGCCTCTTTTCATTTTGGTATTATTACACTTGGCAATATTGATTGTGTTATGGAAATGGAAAAAAATAGGAGCGTTTAATGTTTTATTATTATTATTCGCTTTTATATTTCCATTTGCCTATATGACATATAATAAAGCACCGGTATATGATGGTTGGAGACACGTTTTATTTGCTTACATAACTGTTCCTGCCATTATGACTATTGGATACAGAGAAATAATTCATTTTTTTAAAAGTTCTATTCTTAAATGGGGGCTAACGGCTGTTATTACCATTTTTATTACATATTTTTTTGTATGGAATCTGAAAAATGGTCCCTATCAACTTTGTTATTACAACAATTTGGTTGGAGGAACTAAAGGCGCATTTAAAAAATATGACTTCAATTTAGTACAAATAGCTGCTCCGGAAGGTGTATATTGGTTGTTGAAATCGCTTGACCCCAATGATTTTTCTCCGGAAAAATCTTTGGTTATTGCTTTAAATAGTTCTGTTATAAATAAATCTCTTTATATTCCTCAAAAATGGAGAGACAAAGTGCAACTCAAAGATTTGGCTTACAAGTCTTACAGTTCAACAGAATGTGATTATGCCGTATTAACAACGCTCTTTGCACCTCTACGAGTCTTATCATCTTTTTATCCGCCAAAAGGAGTAATTTATGATAGAAAAGTTGATGATGTTGTTATTATGTGTGTGGTTGATAGAAGAAATGATACCGACTATAAAGGTATAAAGTTGGTTCAAGAAAATAATTTTGAAGAAGGTATGAAACTTATGGAAGAAGCATACAACTACAACCCCAAAAACTATACGCTTTTCTTTTGGTTGGGTTATGGCTACTACCGAACGGGCAACTTTGAAAAAGCTATTGAGTTTCTGAATTTGTACAAAAAATTCTATGCCACCGACGAACAAGCTCATCGAATACTTGGATATACTTATTTTGCTCAAAAAGAGTATGATAATGCCATAACCGCTTTCAATATCGCTTTTTCACAAAATCGTTCCGATCTTGCCGTTGCACATATGATTGCGGTGTGTCTGTACGAGAAAAAAGATTATAAAGCAGGAATAAAATTTTTAGAACCATTGGTGAAAGAAAAACCGGAATTTACCGAAGGGAAAAAACTGTTAGACCATTTGTTACATCTGCAAAACAATTAATCTACATAAAAAAATATTTAAATCTTTAAATTAAAAAAACTAATGAACACTAAACGATATGATTATCTAATAGTTGGGGCAGGACTTTTTGGGGCTACTTTTGCCTACCTTGCTACAAAAGCAGGGAAAAAATGTTTGGTTATTGATAAAAGAAACCACATCGGCGGTAATTGTTATACGGAAAAAATGAACGGTATTAATGTGCACAAATATGGAGCACATATTTTTCACACCTCAAACCGGCAAGTATGGGATTTGGTAACCCAACTTGTTCCTTTTAATCATTATATCAACGCACCGGTGGCAAATTACAAAGGAAAACTCTATAATTTGCCTTTTAATATGAACACTTTTTATCAACTTTGGGGCGTTACCACTCCGGCAGAAGCACTATCCGAAATTAACAAACAAAAAACCGAATATCAAAATATTACAGACCCTAAAAACTTGGAAGAACAAGCCTTGGTTCTCGGAGGAAAAGATATTTATGAAAAATTAATCAAAGGATACTCCGAAAAACAGTGGGGTATGAAGGCTACGGATATTCCCGCTTTTGTAATACGAAGATTGCCTTTTCGATTTATTTTTGATAATAACTATTTTAACGATCCCTATCAAGGCATTCCTATCGGCGGTTATACGTTGCTGTTTGAAAAACTTTTGGAAAACTGCGAAATACTATTGAATACGGATTTCTTTTTATCCAAAACCGAACTTTCGCAAAAAACTGAAAACATAGTTTATACAGGACAGATTGATGCGTTTTTTGAGTACTGTTATGGAAAATTAGATTACAGAAGCCTCCGTTTTGATCATCAAATTTTGCAAAATCAAGATAATTTTCAAGGAAATGCCGTAGTAAATTATACCGATGCCGAAACTCCCTTTACCCGCATTATTGAACATAAACATTTTGAATTTGGAAAACAACCCGATACGGTAATCACTTATGAATATCCCCAACCGTGGACTCCCGAAAAAGAACCGTACTACCCTATAAACGATGAAAAAAATACAACCCTATTCCAACGTTATAAACAATTGGCAGACAAGGAAAAAAATGTTATTTTTGGAGGACGTTTAGCAGATTATCAATATTATGATATGGACAAAATAGTAGCCTCAGCAATCTCAAAATTTATTTTATGAAAAAAATTAAAACATTTATTCATACAATTTTTAATAAACATCGCCATTTTATTTTGTATGGCATTATTGGCGCAACAAGTGCCGGATTAGATTTTGTTGCTTTTTCCATACTTTGTTATGCAACTGTTAATTATCAAATTGCGAATGTAATAAGTACACATCTCGGCATTTTTTGCAGTTTTTTATTAAATCGTCATTTTAATTTTAAAATAAAAGATAGATTTTTAAAACGTTTTTTGTCGTTTTATGTAATTGGTTTGGTGGGACTTGCACTTACATGGTTGTTATTGTTTGTTTCAGTAGAATTATTAAGTATAAATGAATTAATAGCAAAATTAATTGCTATTTTTGCAGTGGCTGTTGTGCAGTTTTTTTTAAATAAATTTATCACATTTAAAGCAAAAAAAATCAAATAATTATGAGCGATACTTTGTACATTGTAATGCCTGCATATAATGAAGCGGAAAATGTTCATGCAGTAGTTCAACAATGGCATCCTATTGTTGAAAAAATTGGAAATGAAAGTAAATTAGTAATTTTTAATGATGGAAGTAAGGACAACACCTACGAAAAAATGCAGGAACTTGCCAAAGAGTATCCTTGTTTTATCGCAGAAACAAAACCCAATTCCGGACATGGTGCTACCTGTTTGTATGCCTACAAATATGCGGCTGAACATCAAGCAGATTTTATTTTTCAAACCGATTCGGACGGACAAACCAATCCTGATGAATTTTGGCAATTTTGGGAACAACGTTACCATTACGATTTTTTGATAGGAAAACGGGTAGGACGTCAAGACGGTTTTTCACGCAAAGTGGTAACACGTGTGCTACAACTACTCGTATGGGTGGTGTACGGCGTTTGGATTCCGGATGCGAACACACCGTTCAGACTGATGAAAACGGTTAAACTCAAACCTGTTGTAAATATAATTCCTTCCGATTTCTTTTTAAGCAATGTTATGGTAAGTACCATTGCCACATTGAAAAAAGAACGAATATTATTTCTTCCCGTTTCTTTTAAACCTCGTCAAGGAGGGGTAAATTCCATCAACCTGAAACGAATTTTAAAGATTGGAATAAAAGCAATAAAAGAATTTTATCAATTCAAAAAAAAGATATTTCTAATAATTAATGTATGAATAAAACAACAAAAATAATCCTCATCAATATTGCCGCCATCGTGGTAATTCTTTTACTTTTATGGAATCCCATTCGGCATATTTTTAAAAATCATCCTTATGAGTATGTTTATTTTAATGAATTGGCAGGCGGAATAGATAAAACGTATGGTAATTATGAAATGGACTATTATTACAATTCTACAAGGGAAGCATCGGAGTGGGTAATAAACAACGCGATAAAATCGGGAATGGAAACCGGCAGTAAAATCAATGTAGCCACTTGGCACGCTGCATCCGTACAATACTTTTTTAGAAACGATACCGCAAATTTTCAAGTGGGTTTTTCAAGATGGTATGAAAGAGGAAATGTGGATTGGGATTATGCCATTTTTACCATTACCGGTATGATGCCCGAAGAGATTAAAAATGCCAATTTTCCTCCACAAAATACTGTTTATCAAGTAAAAGTAGATAACAAACCGATCTGTTTGGTTCTGAAACGAGAAACCAAAGATGACCTGTTTGGTTTTCAATTAAAAGAAAATAAAGAGTTTAACAACGCTATTGAACCTCTTAGAGAAGCGTGGAATATTGACTCAACCAATGTTTCCATCTCTATGAATTTGATTGAGTGTTTTTTTAACACAGGAAAAATAGACAGTGCTAAACTGTATATTGATAAACTATTGGATTATGTACCGAAATATGAGCCCATAAACCATTTTTTAGCACACTATTACAATGTGATGAAAGAACCGGACAAAGCGTTGAAAATTTTAAAAACCATTCGGGACAATAACATCAAATTCAAAGCAGCATATCATTTTGCATATCAAATATATGTACAACAAAAAGATTTGAAAAACGCCGAAAAAATAATGTTGGAACTTTTAGAATCAGACCAATTAGATGAACAAGGTTTTAAACAATTGGTATCGGTGTATCGTTCTCAAGGTTTGGATGAGCGCAGCGCATACAAAAAAATATATCGAAAATATATTACTCTGTATCAAAAATTAGGAAAAAAAGAAGAATTGAAAGTGTATCAAGAAGCGTTGAAAAAATTGCAATAGTTTTGCCACGAATTACACGGATTACACGAATATAATGATAATGAAAAAAACTCTTATTCTTTTGATTATTTTGCTCAATATTAATCTATATGGGCAGAGTTTGAAAGGAATTATTACCGACACGCAGGGAAAACCCATAAAATACGCCACCATTTATGTACATGAAATACAAACAGGTACCATTACATCTGAGAACGGAGAGTTTATTCTTCCGTTGAGTGCCGGAACCTATACTTTTGTTATTCAACATTTGAACTATCAAACAGTTACGGAAACAGTGGAAGTTCCGAAAACATTGTCATTGGAAGTAAAAATGACCCAAAAAACTACACTCTTGCGCGAAGTGAGAGTAAGCGCGAAAGATGAAGATAAAGCCTACCGAATTATCCGAAATACAGTGGCAAAATCGCCCTATTATCAAAAACAGTTGTTGAATTATACCGCACATTTTTATGCCAAAGGAAACTTAAAAGTGAAAGAGATTCCAAAATTAGCAGGAAAAATTCTTGAAAAAGAAACCAAAATAAAAAAAGGAGATGTTTATACTATGGAGTCGGTGAGTGAAGTTAAAGCTTCGCCCGAAAAATTAGAACAAAAAGTACTATCAAAAAGAAGTTCTTTACCGGAAATATTTGATATAGGAGATATGGGATTTGGATTTTATCAAATCTATAGAAATTCTAACGGAGCATCTGTAATTTCTCCCGTTACCCGCGAAGGATTGTCCGTATATCGTTATCAGTTAGAGTATTCTTACCGCGACAACGACCTTTTGATACACCACATCAAAGTGATACCGAAAAACAATAATCCTTTAACTTTTTCCGGTTATATAGATATTATAGATGGTACTTGGCACGTTTATAATCTTGATTTTAAGGGAAATATTGATTATGGGGTGTTCAAAATTCGGCTACAGGTAAAGGAAAATTTTGTGCCCTTAGAAAAAAATGTGTGGATGCCCGGTAGTTTGCATATCATTTATGATGTTAAAGGAATGGGATTTAACTTTATATCAAATCTTACACACTCTATTCAATACAAAGATATTATAGTAAATCCGATTTTACAAACTCTTAATCCTGCAGCAGAAGTTTTAACACCTGTTATAGAAAAAAAACCGGTAGTTTCAAAAAAATCGGAAAAAATTACTCAAGATATTAATAAAATAACAGAAAAAGAAGAGTTTACAACAAGAGATGTGATAAAATTGGTGGAGTTGGTGGAAGCAAAAAACAAAGAAGATTTGAAAAATAACCCTGTTCAAAACGACAGTATTCACCCGTTGGAACTGCCGAGACGGTTTTTTCTTACAGTGGACAGCAACGCCACAAAATATGACCCAATTCTTTGGGAAAAGTACCGAACCATTCCGCTTTCGGAAGAAGAATTGACTGTTTTTGAACAAAAAAGAATTCAAGATTCTATTGAAGAAAAAGAAAAAACAGAAAAATTGAAATTGAAAAAAGAGTGGAATTTTTTCAAAAAGAAAAACCTTTCGGTTGGGATTAATTGGCAAAAAAGCACATTGGCGTTCAACACGGTAGAGGGTTTTAAGATTGGAGTAGGTGTATATCTCGATAAAACTTTTAAAGACAGTGCCACAAATTTGAATAATGAAGTGGAGATCGGATATGCGTTTTCTGCTAAAAAAATGTTTTTAACCGCTTCATCTCAGTGGAATTACAATCCCAGGCGATTTGCAAGTTTTGAAATTTTCGGAGGAAAACATACCTGCGATTTCAACCCTGAACCACTATTCGGAAAATATATTAATAACAGTTTAAGTTCTTTGTTTTTTAGAGATAATTTGATTCATTATTACGATAAAACTTTTGGGGGATTGAAACATAAAATAGAAGTTTTTAACGGTTTTCAAACTCTGGTAGGTGTTTCTTATGAAATTAATCATCCCCTTGAAAATCGGAGTGATTACTCTTTCTTTTTCAAAAAAACACGACTTTACAAACCCAATATTCCCGACAATGAGTACCTTATCATTGATCCTAATTATCTATCTCATCAACAGGCATTTTTGACAGAAATATCTCTAAGTTATACGCCCCGAATGTTTTATAGATACACCAAAGATAAAAAAACAAAATACTATGTAAGGTCAAAATTTCCCACTTTCACCTTATCGTGGAAAAAAGGAATAAAAAATCTTATTCAAAGCAACAGTAATTTTGACTTTTTGGAACTGAACATTACACAAAATATTGATTTGAAAATGTTTAAATCGCTTCAATACCAACTTTCTGCGGGTGTTTTCACAAACACAAAAAATATTCATTTCAGTCAGTTCAAACATTTTCAATCCAATAATTTTTTTCTCGCATTTCATCCCAATTTCGGAGTATTTCATACCCTGCCCCATTATCAATTTTCAACCAACGAATGGTTTGTTTTAGGACATTTAAAATATGAGACTTTGTATTTGGTTTTGAAATACATACCCGGACTTAACAAAACTTTGATGACCGAAAATCTTTATCTTTCATTTTTGAGCAATCCGCTAACCAAAAACTATTTAGAAGTAGGTTATTCGCTTTCCAATATCTTTTTTATAGGTAATATTGGTGTTTTTGTTGGTTTTAACGAGTTTAAATATGCAGGATGGAACGTAAAAGTAGGGTTTACGTTGTTTTAGGATGTTTTTTAACTAATCTAAATCTTACTTCACCAACTCCATAGTATCGGTGGCAATTACCAATTCTTCGTCGGTAGCGATAGCCATAGCGGCGGTTTTGCTGCCGGGTTTTGTAAGTAATTGGTCAACGCCACAAACATCATTTGCTTCGGGGTTAAAGTCCACACCAAGATAGGTTAAATTTCCGAGCACTTCGGCTCTTACATTTTTATCGTTTTCACCTACTCCGCCTGTTAATACTATTAGGTCAACGCCATCCATAGCAGCGGCATAAGCACCGATATATTTTTTAATACGGTAACAGTATGTTTTGAAAGCGATTATACTTCTTTCGTCACCTGCATTCACTCCGGCTTCAATATCTCTCATATCTGAGTTTCCGCCGGTAATTCCTGCTACTCCCGATTTTTTATTGATAAAGGCATTCATGGCTTTGAAATCCATACCTTCTTTTTCGCCGATATAAAGCAGTGCGCCCAAGTCTAAATCGCCGCAACGAGTACCCATTATCAAACCTTCCACTGGGGTAAAACCCATTGATGTATCAACAGAAACACCATTTTTTACCGCACAAATGGAAGCGCCGTTTCCTAAGTGGCAAACAATAATTTTCAGGTCTTCATATTTTTTCCCTAAGAGTTCTGCGGCTTTTGGCGCAACAAATCTATGACTTGTTCCGTGAAAACCGTATCTGCGAACTTTATTTTCCTCATAATATTTATAAGGAATTGCGTACAGATAGGCTTCAATGGGCATAGTTTGGTGGAAAGAAGTATCAAAAACACCTACTTGTTTTACGTTTGGTAACATTTTCATCATCACTTCAATACCCATCAAATTGGCAGGGTTGTGCAGCGGTGCCAATTCACACAGATTTTTAATTTCCGCCAACTCTTTTTCACCAAGTATGGTACTCTTTTTGAAATACTCACCCCCGTGCGCCACGCGGTGCCCTACTGCATTAATCGCATCTAACGAAGGGATAACCCCATGGTCTTTATCGGGCAATGCGTCTAAAATTAATTTAATACCAATTTCGTGATTTTTAATAGGAGTTTGTATGGAATACTTTTCTCCGTGTCTGGGTTTATGAGTAAAAATACCCATTTCTAAGCCAATGCGTTCTACTATACCTTTTGCCATTATTTCGGCATCTTTGTCCATATCAACTAATTGATATTTTATAGAGGAACTTCCGCAATTTAAAACTAAAATTTTCATATATAACAATTTATTGTGATTTTCAGCAGCAATTATAACGAGCGCAAAAGTAAAAAAATATGAATGGATTAAGTAAAAAATTTTATGTTTTTTTACTTATAAGTTATACAAAAATTCCGGAGCTAAATCCGCACCATTTGCCCATTCAATAGTCCAATGATTTAACCCAAATTGAATAAAGTTATTTTCATCTTTTAAAGGTTCAAAAAGTTTCCCGTTTAATAACGGATAAAAATCTATTTGCTTTTGAACTCCATCACTAAATTCTAATCGCATTGTATAATTTTCTAAATATTCTACATCCGTAACTCTTATTAATGAAATATCGCTCATAATAATTTATATTAAAGGTTCTATTTTATTTAATTCTAATCCTTTTTGTGAATTTTCCCAATTTATTAGTAATTCATTTTTATGAAGATTAATCCAAGTGAAAACTAATTTTAATATTCGTGCCGGCATTTCACCCTTTACAATCTCTTTTTGAATAGAAATTATCGCCTCAAAATCACCATATCTTACATGAATATGCGGTGGATTGTGATCCGAACCGAACATGGAAATAATAATACCAAAAAAACGAGATAATTCTGCCATGATCTATTTGTAAATTCTTCTGCAAAGAAACAAAAAAATTCTTTAATATATTCTATTCCTAAAAATTACCACTTATTTGAAACTTTATATTTTTGCACACTCTTTTTTACAAGAAAAATAACAATCAAAAAATACATAAAATGAAAAAAATTATCGAAACCGGACAGTTTTTATGTTCAAAAATGAAAAATAATCCAAAAATTGGTATCATTCTTGGCTCCGGATTGGGCGGATTGGTAGAACACTTGGAAGTTGAATTAGAAATTCCGTATCATGAAATTCCTAACTTCCCCGTTTCCACAGTAAAAGGACATCGCGGCTCTCTTATTTTTGGGAAAATGAACAATACGGATGTAATCGTGCTGAGCGGTCGTTTTCATTATTACGAAGGTTATACTATGCAGGAAGTAACCTTTCCCATTCAAGTAATGAAAGAGTTAGGAATTAAAAAGTTAATTGTTTCAAACGCTGCCGGCGGAATGAACCCCTCTTTTAAGGTAGGCGACATTATGCTGATTAGAGATCATATTAACCTTTTTGGTACAAATCCTTTATTGGGTCCGAATAATGATGAGATGGGACCTCGTTTTCCTGATATGAGCGAAGCGTATTCCAAAAAAATGTTAAAAACTGCATTTAATTGTGCAAAAGAATTGAATATTCATGTTCAAAATGGTGTTTATGTAGGAGTTACCGGTCCCTGTTTTGAAACGCCCGCCGAATACAGAATGTTTGCAATTCTTGGGGGTGATGCGGTAGGAATGTCCACCGTGCCCGAAACCATTGTAGCGCGTCATCGTGGAATAGAAGTGTTTGGTTTGTCTGTAATTACAGATTTGGGAATTGTAGGGCAAGTGGAAAAAGTATCGCACGAAGAGGTATTACAAGCCGCAATAATTGCAGGTCCTAAAATGGTGAAGTTGGTATATGAAATGTTGCCGAAATTGTAAATTATGTTGCAAAAACTTTTCTCTATCGCATATTTTCCTCCTGTTGACTATATTTTGGAAATGAAAAATGCAAATTCTGTTGTTGTTGAGGCACACGATAACTACCAAAAACAAACCTACCGAAATAGAACCACCATATTTACCGGAAACGGTTTACAAGACCTTATTATTCCGGTAGTTAGAAATTCCGAAAAGAAAATCACAGGAATTGAAATTGATAACAGTGTAAATTGGCAACGCAACCATTGGAAAACTATAGAATCGGCTTATAACAACAGCCCTTTTTTCTTATATTATAAAGATTTTTTTGAACCATTTTTTAAAGAAAAATACCAATTTTTGTTTGAATACAATTTTGCCTTATTAATTTTGCTAAGAAAGTTATTTTCAATTCATAACACCATTACTTTAAGTGAAAGTTATGAAAAAAATGTAATAAATATGGAAGATTATCGCCATTATTTTCTACCCAAAAACAGAACTTTTCGACCAAAAATGATAGAATATCAACAAGTTTTTTCAAATCGTTACGGTTTTATGGAAAATATAACAAGTATTGACTATTTATTTACAATGGGAACGCATTTTTGACATAAAAATGAAAAAAAATGACATTACCCCTTGACAAACGCCTTTTCAAAGTGTATATTTGCGCCCTCAAAAATACATTTCATGAAATTGTCTCAATTCAAATATTTTTTACCGCAAGAGTTGATTGCACTGCACCCTTTGGCAGAAAGGGATATGTCTCGTTTAATGGTACTTAACCGTAAAACACGCACCATTGAACACAGAATTTTCAAAGATATTTTAGAATATTTTAATGAAGGAGATATGTTCGTTGTGAACAATACGCGCGTATTTCCTGCTTTACTTTTTGGCGAAAAAGAGAAAACCGGAGCTCAAATTCGTGTTTTTTTACTCCGTGAATTGGAATCCGTAAGTCGTTTGTGGGACGTTTTAGTGGATCCGGCAAGAAAAATCAGAATTGGAAATAAACTCTATTTCGGGGAAGACAGCAGTTTGGTTGCAGAAGTGATTGACAATACTACCTCTCGCGGGCGTACTTTGCGCTTTCTCTTTGAAGGCACTTATCAAGAGTTTAGAGATAAGTTGAAAGAATTAGGCAATACGCCACTACCTGAAGATATTTTACGTTTTAGAGATATTGAACCCGAAGATGAACAAAATTATCAAACCCTGTTTGCTACCGAAGAGGGTGCTGTGGCAGTGCCTACCTCCGGTTTGCACTTTAGCCGCGAACTGATTAAACGGTTTGAATTACACGGTATTGATTTTGCACCCATTACACTCCATTCCGGACTTGGAAATTTCCGCGAAATTGATGTAGAAGACCTTACCAAACATAAATCAGACTCCGAACAAATGATAATTCCGGAAGAATCTGTTGAAAAGATTAATTATGCTAAAAGTCAAGAGAAAAAAATATGCGCTGTGGGAACAACTACCATAAAAGCCTTAGAGTCTTCTATTTATCCGAACGGAAATATTAAATCTTACGATGGCTGGACAAGTAAATTTATCTTCCCTCCCCACCGTTTTTTATCTGCGAATGCTTTGGTAACTAATTTTCATCCTTCCGAAAGCCCTATGTTAATGATTGCCGCTGCATTCGGTGGTTTCGAGTTTGTAATGAAAGCCTATAAAGAAGCCATTGCAGAAAAATATCGCTTCTTAACGTATGGCGATGCTATGTTAATTATTTAGTTTTTTTACTTAAATATGCCTCAATCACAGCCTATTGTATTATCGGGGGTAACCTATTTTGCCTCAGATTTTCATTTGGGTGCTCCCAGCCTTACAGAAAGTCTGAAACGTGAACAATATGTAATTCAATGGTTAGATGATATTCAAAAAGATGCAAAATACCTGTTTCTTTTAGGTGATATTTTTGACTTTTGGTTCGAATATTCCGGAAAACCTTATACAAATTTTACAAAATTCTTACAAAAACTTGCTGAATTACGAAAAAAAAATATCGAAATCTATTATTTTACAGGAAATCATGATATGTGGATGAAAAATTACCTAAAAGATAAACTTGGTATCCATATTTTCAAAAAAAAGCAAGAATTTGTAATAAATGATAAAAAATTCCTTGTTGCGCACGGAGACGGACTTAGTAAAGGTGAATTGGGCTATAAGTGTTTAAAGTTATTTCTAAACTGCAAAATAAATATTTGGTTATTTGGACTTATTCCTCCCAAAATTGGATTTGCTATTGCTCATTTTTTTTCAAGAAAAAGCAGAGCGATGACTCCCGAATACAAAGAGCAGTTTTTGGGAAACGACAAAGAACTTTTAGTACAATTTTGTTATCAATATCTTGAAAAACATAACATTGATTTCTTTATTATGGGACACCGACACCTCCCCTTAGAAATCAAAATCAATAATGCGGTTTATTTTAATACCGGAGATTGGATTAACCACAATTCTTTTATTAAATACGAAAATACTCCTAATTTACTCACTTCTAATCAGGGTTGAGTCTGCAACTTCTCTCTTTTCGCTACTAAATGAGCAACAACCTCATTTCGATATTTCAAGTGTATCTCAAAGTGCTCGTCCCCCATACATACCGTGGTGTTTGTGAATGCTGTAACATGAAGAAAATTGATAATTCTGTTTCTACTTATTTGAAGAAAATGTTGCGGTAAAATTTCTATTAACTCTTTGAAAGAAATCCTATAAATCAACTCCTCACCATTTTTCATTTTTAATACAATATTATGACCAACTACTAAAATATGAATAATTTCTTCAAGGGGTATCGCTTTTTTATTCAACATAATAGGAAATGTTTTTATTTCATTTTTTGATATTGAATAAACTTTATTTATTATTTCTTTTTCATCGTGCATTTTTTCAAAACGAGTTATTATTTTGGGTAAATAATATGAAAACTGAGCTTTATTTGTAAAAAACACCAAATTTTTATCATAATACTGGTGGGCATCAACACTAAATCTATCCGGATAGGCAGTAAGTAAAACAACAAAAATACTCTTGTTCAAAGCATCTAAAAACTGAAAACCATTCATTACCGGCATATCAATATCTAAAAAAATCAGTTCAATTTCATGATTATTAATAAAATCAAGTGCTTTCAAAGGATCAGAAAATGCAGCCGCACACCTATAATTAGGATATTTTTTAAAATTATGTCTTACCGATAAATAAGAAGGAAACTCATCATCAACGACAATATAATTATAATTTTTCATTGTGTTTTTTTGTGCACAAAAGTAAAAAAAATTATTTTTGCACAAAATTTTTAAAAAATGAACGCAGAGAAAAATAGTTTTTTTTGGAAAAAGATTAATATACAAATCTTTAAAGTTATTGTTTGGATTTGTTTTGGTTTAATATATACCAGTTTTTCTATCACGGTGCCTACGGGATCTAATGATTTGTTAAGAGAAATAATAGTTTTCTTATTCATTGCATTAGTTCTTAACATCAATACCTCATACCTGTTTCCTATCATTTATAAAAAAAACAAAATTGTTTTTATTGCTACGTTTGCTTTTTCTGCTTTGTTATGTATATCTCTTGAATTATTACTTTTTATTAAAAATTTTTCAGCCGTTGGTCATCATTATATTAATCTGAATAAATATTATTTTTCAATAATCTGTTACATTTGCATTAGAGATGTTGCACTTTTTGTATTTTTTATCTGGATAGAATATTTTAACAGAATAATTCTTCTTCATTATAAACAAGAACAAATTTATAAAAAAGAGATAGCATTGTTATTAGAAAAACAAGATTTTGAAAAAAAATTCTCCCGAAAAAAAATTCTTCCTCACTACCTTTTTAACATTATGGAACATATCTGTGTGAAATCAATAAATAATAAGGAAGAATTTGAGATTCTTGATAAATTCAAATTTGTATTGTATTATTTTCTAGTTGACTCTGAAAAGGAAAAGGTAGAATTGGAAAAAGAATTGGTTTTTTACAAGCATTATATTGATTTGGAGAATTTTAGAAATAAAAATAAGGTAGATGTAAGGATTCTGATGTTAGGAAATACGGAAAATTTTATGATTATTCCTTTATTATTTGAACCTCTTATTGGTAATGCTATGAAACATACCAAACATGACGGCACAGGGTTAGTTAATATTACCATTGATACTACAAAATATCCTAAATTACATTTTTATTGCAGTAATAATTTTCCAAAGAATCCTCAAAATATTACTTCTTCCGAAAACGGATTAAAGATTATGGAACAACGCCTTAGTCTCTGTTACAAAAACAAATATTCAATGAAAACTATACAAGAAGATGATTTATATAAAGTATATTTGTCAATTAATGTAGAATAACATTATTCTGATAATTTTATGTTTCTTTGCGGACTTAATTTCAATATTATGTCTATTTTACGTTTAACGCGCATTTTTCATTTTGATATGGCTCACGTTTTGCTCAACTATCATGGAAAATGTAATAATATTCACGGGCACTCTTACAAATTGGAAGTAACGGTGAAAGGAAATCTCAATAATGAAAACACCTCACCCAAAAAGGGAATGCTTATTGATTTCAGCGATTTTAAAAAAATAATAAATGATGAAATTATTTCGGTTTGGGACCATTCCTTGATGATTCATCAAGATACAGACCCGATACTCTTAAAAGCATTACACAATAATTATGAAAAAATTATTGTGGTTTCTTTTCAACCCACCACAGAAAATATGGTTTGCGAATTGGCAACCTTAATACAAAAAATAATTCCGGAAGAATTACAATTATTTTCTCTTCGTTTATATGAAACTAAAAATTCTTACGCCGAGTGGTACTTTTCCGAAAATATGAACTCACCTAAATAATACTCCATTATGATACTCTTTTTTTCTGAAATAAAATTCAAACTGCATCAAAAAAGAATAATAAAAAATTGGCTAACCGAAGTAGCAATACAAGAAAAAAAGAAAATAGGAGATTTGAATATTATTTTTTACAATGATAAACAACTGTTAGAAATTAATAAACAATACTTGAATCACGAAACTTTAACTGATATTATTACTTTCGATTATTCGGAAAGAGAACTGTTAATTGGGGATATTTTTATTTCGGTGGAACGGGTAAAAGAGAATGCAGAAAAGTTTAATGTATCTTTTGAAGAAGAATTAAGGCGTGTAATGGCACATGGAATTTTGCACCTTTGCGGTTATAAAGATAAAAATAACAATGAAAAAAAACTTATGAAACAAAAAGAAGAAGAGGCGTTGTTATTGTATCAGACAAGTTATAATGATTTGAAAAACTAACTATTATAAAAATGTTTCACGGGGAACAATGAAAAACAGATATGATATTATTGTAGTGGGTGCCGGTCATGCCGGATGTGAAGCAGCGGTTGCTGCCGCCAAATTAGGATCTCAAGTTCTATTGATAAATCTCAACCTTTCATTAGTGGCACAAATATCTTGCAATCCCGCTATGGGTGGCATCGCAAAAGGGCAGATTGTGCGCGAAATTGATGCGCTCGGTGGAATGTCGGGAATTGTTACAGATAATACGATGGTACAATTTAGAATGCTCAACCGCTCTAAAGGTCCTGCTATGTGGAGCCCACGAGCACAAATTGACAAATATCAGTTTTCTTTATTCTGGAAACAAATCTTAATAAACCAACCCAATTTAGACCTGTGGGAAGATTGCGTTACAAATGTTATAATTGAAAATAATAAAATAACAGGGGTAAAAACAAAACAGGGATATAACTTTTATGCCCAAAAAATTATTCTCACAAACGGTACATTTCTAAACGGAATGATACATATCGGAGAAAAATCATTTCCGGGTGGTAGAATGGGAGAAGCAAACGTGCCTCATCTGTCAAACAATCTCGCGGAATTAGGATTAACCGTAAAAAAACTAAAAACCGGAACTCCCGTAAGGTTAGATGGTCGTACTATTGATTTTTCCGTTATGGAAGAACAAAAAGGAGATGAAAATCCGGTTCGATTTTCATTTACAAAAACTCCAAAATTACAAAACCAACTCAGTTGTTGGATTGTTTACACCCATAAACAAGTGCACGATATTTTAAGAACCGGCTTTGAAAAATCTCCTATGTTTCAAGGTAGAATTAAAGGAGTGGGTCCCAGATATTGCCCATCCATTGAAGATAAAATAAACCGTTTTTCAGATAGAGACCGACACCAACTTTTTTTAGAACCTGAAAGCAGAAATACCCACGAATATTATCTTAACGGCTTTTCCTCTTCGCTTCCGGAGGAAATACAGGCAGAAGCGTTACAATATATCCCCGGATTAAAAAACGCACATATTCTTAAACCCGGATACGCTATTGAATACGATTATTTTGACCCGTTGGAAATCAACCCATCTTTAGAATCTAAAATAATTCCCAATCTCTATATTGCCGGACAACTAAACGGAACTACCGGATATGAAGAAGCCGCCTGCCAAGGATTATTAGCAGGCATCAATGCACACAGAGCCATAAAAAATCTTGAACCGATTGTTTTGTCTCGTTCCGAAGCATACATCGGTGTTCTTATTGATGACCTTACTACAAAAGGAGTGCAAGACCCATATCGAATGTTTACCTCAAGAGCAGAATACCGAATTTTATTACGGCAAGATAATGCAGATATCCGTTTGTTTCCAATTGGAAACAAAATAGGATTAATTGACGATAGTAGAATAAAAGAGTTGGAAAAAAAATACCAACGACAACAAGAGTTAGAACTTTTTTTAACCAAAGAAAATGTTAAACCGGAAGAGATTAATGATTACCTTGAAAGTATAAATAGTTCTCTATTGACACAACCTATAAAAATATCTCAACTGCTTCTTCGCCCCCAAGTATCGTTTGTTTCGTTAATTGAAAAAATTCCGTCTCTGCAAAATAAAGCCGCTCAATTAAATTCAGCAGAAGAGATTGAGAATGTAGAGATCTCCGTCAAATATGGACCATACATCATTAAAGAAAAAGAATTGGCAGACCGAATGTCGAAAATTGACAATGTTAAAATACCTGCAAATTTAGATTACAATTCTTTCGTTTCTCTATCTTTGGAAGCACGAGAAAAGTTGACAAAAGTAAAACCTCAAAATTTAGGACAAGCCTCGCGAATTAGCGGAGTCAGTCCAGCGGATATTGCCATTTTATTGATGCACCTAAAATAGGAATGAGGAAGTAGGGGCGACCCTTGCGGTCGCCTTGCAAAATGAAGCCTCGCCTTGCAAAATGAAACCTACGGTTAATAAATTTTGTTATTTGGTTGATTTTCTGTGTCTTAAAAATGTTGCGTGAGAACGCAGATTTTTACTTTTAAATATTATAGTGTCAAAACAGGGGAAAATGGCTTAAATGGGCTAATTTTTCGTTTTTAAAAAAATCTATGAAAATTTTGTTAAATGCACTACTTTTTTACCACACTTTGAATTTCACCTTTGTAAACTTTTGTAATCATCATCTCACCTTCTTCAACTTCTTCTGCATTTCGAATAACTTTTCCGTTTTTCATCGTAATACTGTAACCTCGTTTGAGAATGTTGTCGGGGTGCAATAATTTTATATTGGTTTGAAATTGATTTAATATATTTTTTTGTTGAAGGATATATTGAAACGTACCCGTTTTTATTCGTTGTGTTATATTTTGCAAATCATTATTATTTTTACTCAAAAATTGAATGGAATAATGATGTAACCGCTGCCCCAAAATTTGAATATCCTTCTCTTTTTGATGGTTGTATTTTTCAATCATCATTACAAGTTGTTGCTGAATTTTGTTGAAGTAAAGATGATTTTTTTGCAAAATTTCAGTTGCTTTTGTTATCAGTTTATCTTTACATTCATCTACCTGTATAGAGAAATTGTGGTATTGCTGAATTAAAAAGTAGGCAACTTCAGTGGGGGTAATTTTGTTGGCAAATGCCACCATATCGGTAATAGTTTCGTTGGTAGAGTGTCCAATTCCTGTAATTACGGGCAGGGGAAAATTTGCCACGGCGGCGGCTAAGTTATAATCATCATAACAACTCATACCCACGTCTCCACCGCCGCCCCGCACAATCACCACACAATCAAACTCCTGCTCTCGACTTTTTATTTCTGCCAAACGGTTCGGAATAGAAATCAGTGCTTTATCACCTTGTAAAAGAGAAGGAAAGAGCGTGGTGGAAAAATGATAATTCCATGTATTTTGTTGCAGGGTAATCATAAAATCGCTGTAACCTTTGCTGGTCTCCACCGAAATAACGGCTATTTTCTTGGGAACTAACGGGAGTTTTTTTTCTTTATTTAAATAAAAAATCTGCTCTTTTTTCAATTTTTCTATCACTTCGCGTTTGTTCTTCGCCATTTCTCCCAACGTGTAAAGTGGTTCAATATCTTGAATTTGCAAACTCAATCCATACTGCCCGCTAAACTCAATGGTAGCAAGACATAAAATAGAAATATCTTCTTTCAGCGGCTCGCCGGTAATGGCAACAAAACGCTCGTTGATATTTTTAAATTGACTTGACCAAATAACGCCTCGCAACTGCGCTTTAATTTTTCCTTTATCTTTCTCTACCAACTCGGGATAACAGTGCCCTGAATGCGGATAATAATTGAGTTTTAATATTTCTGCTTTAATATAATAGGCTCTGTTGTAATTTTTTGCAATAATACTTTCAATGCTTTTGGTTATTTCCGAAAGCGCGTAAACAGGACGGTCTTGAAAGGTTTCGCGTTGAGACATAATGATAAGTGATTAATAGTAGGGGGTGTAAAATTTTACGCCCCTCCTTTAATTCTTAATTCTTAATTGAAAATGCGGTGGCAAAAATAAAAAAATATTCATTCAATTATAATAAAAAAACAAATTATTTTTCTAATAATCAATTTGTTAAAAAATGCAATAAAAAAAGAAAATATCGCTTTTTTTATATTATTTTGTACAAAAATGGGTTAAAAATGTAAAAAAATTGGAGAGAAAAAAATCTATTTTCGCAACGCTAAAAACTGCACGATGAAATTCGTTAATATTCTGTTATTTTCTGTTTTCTGTTTTCGGCTACTAAGGGGGCTTTTGAAAAATAAGGTTATATTTTTCTGCTTTCTGCTACTATCGAGAATTAGTAAACAAATCGCAGCAATGGGCGAAGATGCAACCCCAAACAGAAACAGACAG
>Ga0099364_10001421_pt1 | contig 39678 bp, 33 predicted proteins | sample TergutTh196P3_FD_73070 | JGI IMG/M metagenome (GOLD analysis project Ga0099364, IMG submission 73070) | Microcerotermes parvus P3 segment gut microbial communities from Pointe-Noire, Republic of the Congo - Th196 P3 | ecosystem: Host-associated > Arthropoda: Insects > Digestive system > Gut ... | reverse complement strand
GCGTGCTGCCGAGCGAGACGATAGCCCCGGCGGCCGGTCCGGGAGCCGCAATAGTGTTGGACTGCCGCGCGGGAGAGTCATTTTTCGGCGCGTGGGCGCCGCCCGCCGATACAAAGATTATCGTCAAAAGCAGTTCTGTGACTCATCCGTTGGACGAAAAACTTCCCGAGGAGGGCGACGTTCTGATTTTCAAAGTGTTCGAAGGGGGCGCGCCGTACATGGTCGACTTCGAAAACAGGCCGGGCGGGCGCGTCGTCGCATGGCGGAAAGGTTCCGTCGACGTCATCGCCAGGGTTATAAGACCGCTCGGAGGGGTGGGGCGTTTCGAGGGCACTCTTTACCAATGGAGAAGCCGCGTCCGCGCCAACCATTCGGGAGTGATAGACGTGAGCACATCCGATTACGGAACAATCGGCGGTTTTCAGATTATCCCGTGGGATCACGCGACAGGTTCGAGCGAGATGCAGGGTGTGTGGGGCGCCACTCAGTGGATGGTGATAGGCCCCGCGGACGGCGAGTCGAGCATGGGCGGAACAGAACCGCTGTTTGCCGGAAGTTTGGTTCCGGGTCCTTCGAGAGGCGAACGGCTGTGGGATTTATGGTCCACGTATGGAAGAAAATCTCTCGTGATGGCCCGTCTTGACGGAGGGGAATGGACAATGCTGCCTGACGCGTACGGCAGAGCCGACGAAGCGCTTAAATCCGTAACGCATCTTCGCGTATATTTTCCAACCACGCGGGAGCCGTAAAAACACCTGGGATCCAGCGCTCCCGCGGCACCCGAAACGTTTTGCTTACCGCTGCTTCCTTCCGGACCTGGCGGGGTTCACAATGCTTCGCCGCGCGGGACTGAATCCCAAGCCCGGTTATTTTACAGGCAACGAGGCAAACTTTCAAGCGCCGAAGATTCGTAATGTCAAAGAACCGTTACAAAAAAAGCGTTTTTTGTTCAAAAAAGTAATGCTATTCTGTTTGCTTTATGTTATTATTTATCAGTATGCCAATCATAAAGAAATCTGATTTCGGCAATTAATTGGCAAGAACCGGTTAAAACGCCGAAAATTAGTCCTGAAAATTCTTGACAAGACTGATACATAATGGTTATATCTTGTTATTGAAAAAGAGTATACAGATTACGATAAGGGGAGACGCCGGAATGGCAAAGTTTGGGGGCAAAGTTGGAAAAACCCGGGGAGGCCTCTTTATTTTTGGGGGAATTATGCAGTATGTCGTGCTTTCGCGGTCGGGTGGCAAGGCGTATCGCCTTGAGGAATGCATCGACGCTCCTTTTGATCTCGGAATGCCCGGAGGAGAGGTATTCGCAAATAAGGACATTATCGAGCAAAACCTGAAAAACCTCAAAAAAATGGTAAAGGGACGCTGGGCAAGTAATATTTACGCCGGCATCCAGTCGAAAGACGTGCTCCTCCGTACTGTGGAACTGCCCAGAATGAGCCTGGCGGATGTAAAAGAGTCGTTCAGGTTCGAGTTTGATAAATTTTTTCCAATCCCCGTCGACGAAGCCGTATATGACGTGGCGCAGATCGACAAGCCGGGCGGCGACGACGTCGTCGGCGAAGCCATGACTCACTGCATTGCCGCCGCCGTGAGAGTTGCAACGGTGGAAAACCTGATGATGGCCGCGAGCAGCGTGGGGATCAAACTGAGCGGGATCGAGCCCTCTCCGGTGGCAATGCTGCGGTGCCTGATGGGACCGATGCCGCCGGGCGGTTATAATGTGTATGCAATCGCGGGGCTCGTCAGCAGCATAATAGTCGCCTCGTATCGCGACAACGGAATAGTATTCAGGAACACGACTCAGGGTTTTGCGGCGGACGACCCTTCCGGGAGGAGCGTCGCTAATTTTACCCGCGACCTGCAGTCGACGGTCAAATTTGCCGCGACCCAGATGCGTGATTTTATCCCTGATAAAGTGCATATCGGAGGTTTCGGACTGGCAAATTCACCATCGTTGAAAAGCAGCGTCGAGGACATGGTGAACTCTCCGGTCGAAATAGTAAATCCGTGGGAGTTGTGGACCATCGCCAACCAGCCTAAACAGGCTTATGGCTGGGAAATAGCTCTTGGATTGGCCTTGAGGCCGGCGGAGGTGAAATAGCGAATGCAGGTATTATTCGATCTGAGACCGCCTCATATGGTGGCGTATCAGTCTCAGAAGGTGGATATATCCAGGCTGTTGAGCGTTGTGCTGTTTTTGATTTTCATATTAATATCCATCTTTAATATAGGCTTTACTACCTTCCAATACGTTTATGTGAAGCAGGAACTGGCCGCCGCCAGAGGCGAGCAGAATCGGGTGAGGTCAATGTCGGAAGGTTTCGAGGCAGCGATCGTCAGGATGAGGGAGATTAAAGCGCAGATTGTCGCGTATCTTGAGTTCACGCGCGAGGAACTCCCGGCGGTCGAATTTATGAAGGCTCTGGAGGATGCTCTGCCGATCGGACTCAAGATTTCAAATATGTCGATCCGGCCCAACAACGTCATGATGGTGGGAGCGGCGTTCTCCGAAACGGAAATTATAGGGTTTACGACGAATCTCGGAGCGATGGATTACATAGTCACCAAGGTGGACGCGCCTTTAACCACAAGAGGCGAACTGAACACAAGGGTGATATCCAATTTCTCTCTGACCTGCGATATTAGAAAAATTCTGGATATAGCCGCGAATGATCCGAATCAGCAACTGATACGAACGATTGGCGCGGCGGCGGCCGAGGAAGACTATCCGGCCGCGGAGGAAGGCGGGGATGAGCAATGACGGCTGATAAACAGAGCAAAGCTTACGGAGTGTTGATTTTTTTCGTCGTGATACTTCTGCTCGGCTCGCAGTTCGGCTTGCAGCATATGTTCAAACAGTCGAGCGCGGAGCTTTCGTCCTTTCAGCAGTCGCTTGCAAGAGACAGGAACCAATTGAACTCTCGGATGTCGCTGTCGGAAAGATATGATGCTTTTCAGGCTCGGGCTAACGAGCACGCTGGCGCCGATCGCCAGTTTCCGGTGAACGGCGCCGAGCTTTTCCGGGCGCTCAATTCCGTCATGCAGAGCTACAACATAGAATTTTTCAATAACAGCACCACGGCGGGGGTACAGCCCGGCGCTCCTTTTATTCTGCAGATAAGCTTCAGCGGCAGGTATTACAACCTGATGAAAGCGCTGGCGGCTATTAGAGAAAGCGGGTTTATTATGAGGATAGAGGAAATCAACCTCAGCGCCGATGGAGACGAGACTGTCAGCGGAACCATGTCCATAAGAAGCATAGCGGCGCAGGCATAGAGCTGGGAGGGATTTTACATGGCAGACAGTTCCTCTAGAAAATCCGGCGGCGCTCAAAGGAGCCGGCAGGTTCCAAAAACAGGGGAGAAGAGCTCCTCGAAACTTATCAGGGTTGGAATGCTGCTTATTTGCTGCTTGGGCGCAGGGTACTTTTTTTGGTCCAACATGAATATTATCGACGCAAATGAAAACGCCGCCGCCAGATCTCGAATGGCGCAGCCGCCCGATCCTGCGATGGAAGCAGAAAAAGTTGAGATAGAAACAGCCGAGCAGGGGATGGAGAACATTACGAGGGCGAGCAATGCGATGCAACTGGCGTTACTGGCGGAAGTGCAGGGCAGATATCCCCTCGATTTACCCAGCAGCCTGACGTCGACCGCGTCTTCGGCAACCGAAATTGCTCCGATTGAGCCCGATCCCCCCTACGTTACGGTCGTCGCCATTATGATCACTGACAACGACAGAGTGGCGGTAGTGAACGTGAGCGGGGAGGGAGAAGGAATTTTGATGAGGCAGGGCGCGAGGTTCTCGGATGGCACGGCGACTTTAACTACGATAGATGAGAAGGGTGTGACTTTTACGTGGCGGAGAAGAAATTATCAGGTTTCGTTGTAAAGATGATTAAACCCATCAGAGCTTATAATAATATTGTTTATATATTAATACTCGCGATTTTATTGGGATGCGCTGTATTGCCATGTTTCGTCCCCGCGGCGAATGCCGCCGTGAGCAGTGAAATACCGCCTGGGGTGACCATGCCCGCGCCGGAAGATGTAAAGCCGGTGCTAGCCGGTATTCAAGTTTCTCAGTGGGGAGGAAGCATGCTCAGACTCAGGATCAGGGGTTTCGAACTGCCTTTCCCGCAAACCGCGAGCGCTCCGGGAGACGCGAGGCTGGTGTTGCGGTGGGACGGCGTAAGGTTCCCGAAGTCGACGGACAAGAGGGACTGGTGGGACGAATACGGCTGGGATGTCCTCAATTTCCGTTTATTTTCTTCGGACGGTACCGACGATTCTTGGTGGAAACAGTATGATACTCCGCTTTTGAATCGAATCAACGTGCAGCCGGCCGACGAAGACAGCATTAATATGACATTCATCACGACAAGGCCGATGATAGTCGACAGTATTGAGGGAGTGCCAGGCGCCGACGAACTTATGGTGCTGCTGAAAATCGACGAGCCGCAGGCTCCTCTCGCCCCGCCGGAACCGCCGAGGGTTCATGCGGAGGGAGACCCTATGGGCATCAGCGCCCCGGTGACGCTTCAGGTTCGCGACGCCCGTCTCAGGGTGATTTTAGAGATGTTCGCCGATATGCATAGAGTGAACCTTTTTATAGACCCGTCGGTGCCGGATACAGACATTTCTTTCTCCTTCAACGACGTTCCCTTCAACGAGGCGTTCAGAATGCTGCTTGTGTCGAACGAGCTTGAGCACAGTTTCCGTAACGGAATTCTGTCTGTGGCCAAACCGGAGAATCTGATGAATCTGCGGGGGGACGCGGTGACGAGAGTTTACAAATTGTCTTACGCCATCGACCGCGAATCCGGAGAGTTGAGATCGGACGTGAAGGCGGCCTTGGAGAATATCTTATCGCTTCCCGAAGATACTGTCGTAGATGTCGCGATGAACAGGGAACTTTATGTCAGAGCCTCCCCGGAACGGCACAGAGAAATTGCGGAAGTGCTTGAAAGACTCGACAGGCCAGGGCGGCAGGTAATGCTGGAGGCCCGGATATTCCGTGTTGCCAATGAAAGCAGGCAGGAATTGGAAGCGATCGTTAACGCGGTTTACGATACATGGAGAATGAATATCGCGGGCGGCTTGAACTTCGCCTACGATTACGTTGATCTTGTTTCGAACGTAAATAGACTTCAAGTAGAACTTAACGCCATGGAAAGAAATGAGAAGGGCAAAACTATCGCCAGCCCGTCTTTAATTACATTGGACGGACAAATTGCGCGAATAGACCTGCAGGAGGAAGTGACTTACGTATCAGGCCGCGACGAGAACGGCAATCTCATTTTTTCCACCGTTAATGGTGGCCCGAGTTTGGAATTCCTCCCAGTGATAGGCCGCGACGGAGTTATTACGATCAATACAGTGATTTATGCGGGAGGTGCCCCTGTGTTCACGGAACAACCGGACGGTATCCAAATTCCGCGAGTTGCTAACCGCACTGTCGAGACGTACGTCAGGGTTCGTAACGGTGAACCGTTCGTCGTCGGCGGTCTCTATCAGGATCAAAGAGTTCAAAACAGAATTAGGATACCTGTACTCGGGTACATTCCGTATTTGGGTAATATGTTCAGCTTTCGTACCGAAAACCGTGCTGAGTCCGAAGTTGCCATAATAGTCATTCCTTACATTTTGGACATTCCGGACGCAAGCGAAATTGATAAGTTCGACTTAAGAGGATCCGCGGTTTTTTAGCGGGATCGCTATTCGGCTAAAAAAATCCCGGAGAGATTCTCCGGGATTTTTTATGGAATTTGGTTTAATGTGTCTGAAAGCAACGGACGCGCAATGCTACAATATCCACCAACGCAGGGATCTACAAGCGAAGGGGCGCGCATTGCGCGTCCGCTATACATAGTATTCGTTATGTCAAATCGCTGTAAAAACTATTTTATTATTTTCAGCGCGCGTCCCAGCGTTTTATCAAGATCCTGCAGGCGCATTTCCACCAGCACGTCGTATTGAGTCATGTCCAGATGCATGGGAGTCACGGAGATGTAGCCTTCGTTCACCGACGTTACGTCCGAGTCCTCTATCTCGCTGTCATGGGGTTTTCCCGATATCCAGTACGCGTCGCTTCCGAAGGGAGTCTTTATGCTGGTTACCCTGTCCTTGTATTTACGAATTCCGCGGTTTGTTATTTTAAATCCCCTGATGTTCTTGATGAACTCGTTCGGAACGTTGACGTTGAGCATTACGCCTTTCGGCAGAGGATTTTTCTCGATATGTTCGATAATGGCCAAGGCTGCGAGAGTCGCCGTGGTGTAGTGCCTGAAATTTTCCCCGCGCTTTGTGCAAAGCGATACGGCTATCGCGGGACGTCCCGACATGAGACCCTCCATCGCCGCGGAAACCGTACCGGAGAGGGTGACGTCGTCCGAGATATTCGGGCCGTCGTTAATGCCGGATACCACGAAATCGGCCGAGGGGAAGAGGACGTCGAGTCCGATTGTGATACAATCACTGGGCGTTCCGTCGCATGAGAAGGCCGGCACGCCGGGCGCGAACATTCCCGGGTCGAGCGGGTGCACGCGCACGGGCCGATCAACGGTAACGGCGTGACCTATGCCGCTTCGCTCCCTGTCCGGCGCAATCACCGCCATCAGCCGGTCTTTTTCGTTGAGCGCTTTGGAAAGGGTCTGTATACCCAGAGATGTAACCCCGTCGTCGTTTGTCAGCAAAATTTTCATAAATTAACCCGCTCCCCCTATAAGATTGATTGTCCAAAACAAAAAGCCGTTTGCCGCCGCGAAAAAAGGACTCATTACGGCTCCGACAATCCCGAGGTACAAAAGAACCATTAGTATGACAAAGCCCCATCTTTCCATGAAGTAGAATGCGCTGAGAGCCGATATCGGCAGAAACATCGACAACACTTTTGAGCCGTCCAGCGGCGGTATCGGTATCAGGTTGAATACGCCCAGCCCAACGTTCATTTGCATCATGGTCACAACGACCATGCCAAAAGTCGTGAGGCCGAAGCGCGTTAACAGGAGCCCCGGCGATAGCCTTGCGAGTAATCCGCAGAATATCGCGATCACAAAAGCTGAGATAAAATTACCCACAGGTCCGGCAAGAGCTATCAGCGCCATGTCGCGCCGTGGATTTCTGAGATTTCTCGTGTTTACCATCACGGGTTTCGCCCATCCGAACCGGAAAAACAGCAGCATGAGAGTGCCGATGGGATCAAGATGGCGGAGGGGATTTAAGGTTAAACGTCCCTGCATGGCCGCCGTCCTGTCTCCGAGTTTAAAGGCCGCCCAACCGTGGCAGAATTCGTGGAATGAAAGCGCCCACAGCAACCCCGGAAGGCTCAGCAGAATACCCACTATCCGCTGCGAATTAAAACCTCCGAGCCCTCTTCCGATAAGGAGCGCCATGACCAGAATGATCAAAATATTCGTTCGAGACAAACTTAAAACAACTCCTTTCAGACAACCGTCCGAAACGGCCGAATTTTCACACGCCGCCGCAATTATCGACCACCCATTTCAGCGCCCTGAAATCGGAGCGGCGCACTTCGCGCGCCGTTATCACCGGCAATTCGTAGGAGTGTATCTCCCTTATGCGCCGCATCGCATTCCTTATGTTGCTCTCAACAGTGAACGAATGTACGATATACTCCGGGGCCTCAACAATTTCTTCACGCCAATGGAACATGCTTTCAATTTTTTTTACATTCGCCCCAGCGACGAGCCGTTCACCGATAAGAGCCGACATAATGGCGCGCGCTTCGTCTTTATCCTTGCAGAACACGCTGAGTTCGTGGACGGTCGATATCTTCCGCAAAATCGCTCCAAGCTCGCGGCCGCGTTCCTCCCACGTTTCCAGGCTGCCTGCGTTGCGCATCACGATATCCGACATGTCCTGTTTTTTGGAGGAATCAATCATGAAGCGCTCCCTTACGGAAAATTCGCTTTCATTCCATCCCCGGCTCGCCGCGCATTTTATCCTCAGGTCGTTCGTCGCGGTCACGCAGACAACGCAGTCTATCAGGTCGAACCAGCCGGTCTCGAAAAGCAGCGGGATTTCGAGGACTACCCAACCGTTGAGATTGTGAACCATTCTCGCGGCCTCCGTCATAGTTCCCGGATGGATCAGGCTTATGGCGAAATGATAGTCCTCGGCGCTGCTGAACATACGGCTCGCCAGCCGTCTGAAGTCAGGCTTGCCGCCGGGATATGTATCCCGTCCCCAGCGGCCGGTTGCGGCCTCCATAATCCCGGGGAGACGCCACTGATTTTTTGCAACGGCGTCGAGATCGATCACGTTCGCTCCCATGCGATCCCATATTTTTGCCAGCGTGCTCTTACCAGACCCAATTTCTCCTGTTATTGCCGCGGAAAACATTCGAGCTTCCTCCGAGTCTTGTTCTGTCGTCCGTAATTACCGTGTCGGGAAGTTCCAATACGAAACGCGAAAACCCGGTTTCAGGTTTATTGCGCCCGAATAACCTGCGCCCGGCGGCCCCGGTCATATAAAGACGCTCGCGAGCCCTCGTCATCCCGACGTAACAGAGCCTCCGCTCTTCCTCTACTGAATCATCTTCGTCCGATTTCCGCGAAGGGAATATACCCTCCTCCAAACCCGCCATGAACACCACCGGGAACTCCAGCCCTTTTGCCGAGTGCAGGGTCATCAGATTCACCCCGCCGAAGCCGTCCCGCTCAAAATCCTGATCCGTGTAGATGGCAATCTCAGCCAGCGTATCTGCGACGCTTCCGTTCTCCGGCTTTACGGACATCAGATCAAGGACATTTTCCAAACGATCCTCGCAATCCTCCGGAAATTCGTTCCCGAGATAATCCGCGTAACCGCAATTATACAATATATAATTTATGGCCCGTTCGAGATTTTCCGCTTGATTTATTCCAGCCATTATCCGCGCAAGTTCCGCGGCGCCCCTTGCCGCCCGGCCTTTCAGCGGAGCGTCCTCGCAAAGCGAGTCCCATATCTTTGCCGGGTCTCCCGAAAGGGACGCGAGGTGTTTTGAAAGTTCCGCGATCGCTTTTTTACCGAGACCGCGCGAGGGGATGTTTGCAATTCGTTCCAGCGAAACTTCGTCTTTGGGATTTATCGCCAGCCGAAGCATCGACAGGACGTCTTTTATTTCCTTACGCTCGTAATACGACGTTCCCTTGACAATCCTGTACGGTATTCCGCGTTCGAGCAGCGACTGTTCATAGCCCCGGGAAAGCGCGTTCATTCTGTATAAAACGGCGATATCTCCGTAGTCGAAGGAACGCGCGCCGATATTCGACGCCAGCCGCTCGATCTCGTCCGCTATGAATTCGGATTCGGCGACGTCGTTTCGCGTCAAAATCAGCCTCACCGGCGAACCCTCGTCCGCCTCGGTCCAGAGGTTTTTTTCGCGCCGATCCGCGTTGTTTCGTATCACCGAATTAGCGGCTTTGAGTATATTACCGGTGGATCTGTAGTTCTCGTCGAGCACGAACACGCGCGCCCCCGGAAAATCGCGTTCAAAGTTCATAATCAGCGACATATCCGCGCCTCTCCAGCCGTATATCGACTGGTCGGGATCGCCGACGGCCGTAATCCTCGCGCCTTTCTCCGAGAGAAGTTTCAGCAGCATGTATTGCGGTTTGTTTACATCCTGATATTCGTCGACGAGTATCCAGTCGGTTCTGCCGCGCTCGTCGTCCGCCATGGCGGGGTTGGATAGTAAAATATGGAGCGGCAGCATCATCAGATCGTCAAAATCGAGCGCGCCCTGACGCTTTAAAGATTCGCGAAATTTTTCATACACCAGGAGCGTGAAACCGTCCGCGCCGGTCTCCAGCGTATAGGGGTCGCACGACGCGTAGATATTTGAGATATCTTCAACGGATGGGGAGTTCCGGGCTTCGGCGCCCAACTCCCGAATAATTTTTTTGAGCAGGCTTCGGCAGTCGCCCCTGTCGAACACCATAAAGCCGGGGTAACCGAGGTTTACCAGCGCCTTGCTTCGGCGCTGGAGAAAACGCAGGCCCCACGAGTGGAAAGTCGATATCCATGCGCCGCGTAAGCTGTCGCCGCACAGCTGACACGCGCGGTCACGCATCTCGCGCGCGGCCTTGTTCGTGAAGGTTACGGCGATAATCCTCTGCGGCGCGCCGCCGAGTTCATTTACGAGATACGCTATCTTTGCCGTGAGGACTCTCGTTTTTCCGCTGCCCGCTCCTGCCAAGACCAGCTCATGCCCGTCGCGCCAACGAACCGCCTCGGCCTGTTTGTCGTTGAGTGAATATATGCCGCCTGACAAATTTTTCGGGTTTTACTCAGTCGATGGGCTCAAGCAGGCCGTAGTCGCCGTCTTTTCTCTTGTATACGACGTTGTACGCTCCGCTCTCTCCGTTGCGGAAGAGGAAGAAACCGTGCCCCAGCAGATCCATCTGCCTTGTAGCTTCGGCCGGAAGCATGGTTGATATAGGAAAGCGCTTCACCTTGACGATATCCGTCGGGCTCACGTCGTCGTCGTCCCTGTTGTCGCCGAAAATCTCAGGCGGCAGGTCGAACGAGATATCTTTTGTTTTGATGTGAACACGGTCGTTCAGGTAATCTTTGTGCCGTTTCACCTGACGCTCGATATTTTTCAGCGCTCTGTCGAACGCCTTCCTCAAATCGTGGGAATGATCCTCGCCGCGCATCACAAGCCCGTTCATCGAGGCGGTGATCTCGACTATATTCATGCCGCGTTTAAAGTTCATCGCTACCTGCACGTCGGAAATTTTATTGAAGAATTTTTCTATCTTGGCAAGTTTTTTCTCCATGAAATCCTTTAATTCATCCGATATTTCTATGTTACGAGTGTGAAAACGAACATCCATCAATGATCCCTCCGTTTTATGCGGATCCCGCTGAAGCAATCCTACTGAAAATATCGCGCTTTTATTCTAACATCCGCACATCTTGCCCGCAATGGATCAAAGCTCATTGTCCTCGTAAGTTTAATAACTTATAATTTCCTGATGTAATTATCTTATAGAACGGAGTGGAGATGGAAATAATGGAATTGAAGATTTCCAGAAGAGTTTCGGGGATACAACCATCCGCGACATTGGCGATTGTTGCGCTCGCGCGCGACCTGAAAGCCAAGGGGCGGCCCGTGTTGTCATTCTCGGCGGGCGAACCGGATTTCGCGTCGCCGGACGGCGCGATAATAGCGGCGCGTAACGCAATGGACAGGGGAGAGACCCACTACACGGCAAACTCGGGCATACCGGAGCTGAAACGAATAATATCCGCATACTACAAAACGCGTTTCGATATTGATTATGATCCGTCTGAAATCATAGTGTCCGGCGGGGCAAAGCAGACAATATATCAAGCCTTGCAAACTCTTGCTGACAAGGATCAGGAGATTTTGATACTCAACCCCTCATGGGTCAGCTACGTCGAGCAGGTTCGGCTTGCGGACGCAAAGGACGTCATGATAGACACATCCGCCTCAGGTTTCGCGCCCACAAGGGAAGACATGGAGAGAGCGTTGTCGGATAAAACGGTCGGCATGATTATCAACACTCCAAATAACCCGACCGGAGTTGTGTATGACAGGGAAACGCTGGAAATGCTCGCCGGCATTGCGAGACAAAACGACCTCTGGATCATTTTCGACGAAGTTTACGAGAGGTTTGTATACGGAGAGGCAAAGCATTACAATATTTTACAGCTCGCTCCCGACCTGCGCGACAGGGTGATTATAGTAAACGGCGTTAGCAAGGCGTACAGCATGACCGGCTGGCGAATCGGATATGCGCTCGGTCCGAAGAAAGTAGTCTCGAAGATGGACGACATACAGAGCCACCTTAACAGCAACCCGTCGTCCATATCGCAGTGGGCCTCCGTCGGAGCGATAAAGGACAGCGAGTCCTACATCGAGAGTAACCGGCATGAGTTCAAGCGGCGCAGAGACCTGTTGATGGATTTGCTGTCCGGTGTGGGAGGCTTAAAAATCGAGCGGCCGGACGGCGCGTTCTATGCATTCTTGGATGTTAGAAATACCTCGGTGCCGGACGACAATGAGTTCTGTCGCCGGATATTGGAGGAGAAATTCGTGGCGTTGGTTCCGGGCGACGCCTTCTTCGCTCCCGGTTACGTGCGTATGTCGTATGCGTGTTCGGAGGCCGATATCAGAGAAGGCGCGGAAAGAATAATAGAATTTCTGAGGGGGTAGGCAAGTATGGATGTTTTGAAGGCTCCGTTGGGTAAGGCAAGCGAAACGCTGGGTAAAAGAATTTGCGAATCTCTGCTGTCCTGCGGTTACAAGAGCGCGGTTTATGTCGGTACAGCCTCGGAGGCGCTTGAGGCTGCGTCGGGTATGATCCCGGACGGCGTTTCGGTAGGCGTGCCGGGAACTGTGACTGTACGGCAGATTGGTCTCATGGAGAAACTCGAAGCCCGCGGCTGCCGGGTGATACACCACTGGGATCCATCCCTCACTCCCGAAGCGAAGAGCGAACGGATTGCGGAGGAGAACGCGGCGGACTGGTTTGTCACAAGCAGCAACGCCGTAACGTATGACGGTAAAATGATAAACATAGACGGCACCGGCAACAGAGTAGCCGCTATGGCGTGGGGAACGGGCAAAATTCTGTATGTGATAGGGATGAACAAAGCCGTTCGCGACGTCGAGAGCGCGATTACACGGGTTCGCGACGTCGCTACGTGTCCGAATTCCATACGCATCGGAATGGATACGCCCTGCGTCATGCAGGGACACTGCACGGACTGTACCTCGCCCCAGAGAGTATGCAGGGCCGTTCTGATACTCGAGCGCGCTCCGTTCGGCAGAGACGCGCATGTGATATTAGTGGGAGAAGCGTTGGGATATTAACGGATAGAGCGACGATTATTTTAGCGATTTTTTAAAAAATTCCGGGGGCAGTATGCCGCCCGGAATTTTTTTACCGCTAATCCGTAATTTCTTATCCATAATTTGAGTATATAATAATAGACTTTTATTGATTAATATGATTTGAATAATACTTAATTTTCCCGCCCGTTATATAATTGACGCATGAGGGATAAAGTCATGATTGCAATGAGCGGAGGCGTGGACAGTTCGGTCGCCGCGTTTCTGCTCAAAGAACAGAGTTACGACTGCGCGGGCGTTACGATGAAGCTCTTTGCCAACGAGGATATAGGGCTTGACGGAGATGACTCGTGCTGTTCCGCGCGTAACGCTGAAGACGCGAGACGAGTTGCCTGCAAACTTGGAATGCCGCATTTCGTTTATAACATGTCGCGCGAATTCGAGGAAAACGTAATCAATAAGTTTGTCGCGGAATATATTGCCGGCCGCACTCCCAATCCATGCATTGACTGCAATCGCTTCGTAAAGTTTGGAAAGCTGCTGGAGTATACGCTCGCAGCAGACCACGACCGCATTGCCACGGGGCACTACGCGCGCGTCCAGCGGGATCCTTCAGGGAGATATCTGCTCCGAAAGGCTGCGGACGAATCGAAAGACCAGAGCTACGTTCTCTACTCCATTACGCAGGAGGCCCTTGCCCGCGCGATCTTCCCGCTGGGAGAGCTTCGAAAATCGCAAGTCAGGGAGATTGCGGCGTCTTTGGGTTTCAGGAACGCGTCGAATCGGGAGAGCCAGGACATTTGCTTCGTGCCGCGTGGAGACTACGCGGACTTTATAACCATGCGCGCGGGGAAAAATTTTGAGAGCGGAGACTTTCTCGACGAGTCGGGCAAAGTAATAGGAGTCCATAAGGGTTTTATCCGCTATACGATCGGCCAGCGCCGGGGACTTGGCATGGGTTTTTCAAAAAGGAAATTTGTCGTTGCCAAGGACTGCGAGCGCAATACCATCACGCTGGGCGACAAAGAATCGCTGTGCGTAAAATCGCTGTACGCCGACGGCGTAAATCTCATCGCAACGGCGGCTTTAACCGGAAAAATTCGCGTCAGCGCCCGCGTCAGATACAGACAGAACGAAGCTCCGGCGATTGTGGAAATGGTCGCGGATGATATAATCAGGGTGGAATTTGAAACGCCGCAAGCGGCTGTCGCTCCCGGGCAGGCAGTCGTCCTGTACGATGGTGATATAGTCTTCGGCGGAGGCGTCATCAGCAAGACAATACCGTCGTAATTTATAGGGAAAAAATCACATACTTACATTAAAGAGGTGTTTGAGTTGAGGACGTTGATAGTTGACCAGCGAGGCAATATGTCTATAGGTGAAGCTCCGATCCCGGAATACGGCGAGTATCAGGCGCTTGTGAAGATGATAAGCGGCGGGGTATGCGGCACTGATGTGAAGATTATACACGGCGCTTTCAAGGGAATGACGTTCGAAAACGACTATCCTCTGATGCTAGGTCACGAAGGAGTTGGACGCGTGGTCGAAGTCGGGGCGAAGGTGACGGGCTTTAAAATCGGAGACGCGGTTCTGCTTCCCTTCGTGAATCCCGTCGGAAATCTGAAATCCGGTTGGGGCGCCTTCTCGGAGTACGGTATAGTAAACGATGCGGTTGCTCTGGAAAGCGGCGGCTACAGGGTTGGAAGTCCTCTTTTTCCTGATTGCGCCTATGCTCAGACGGTTGTTCCGCCGGACATAGACCCTGTGGACGCCGTAATGATAATTACGCTCCGCGAGGTTCTGAGTTCGATAAAGACGTTCGGCATAACGCCCAACAGCAGCGTCGTGATATACGGCTGCGGGCCTGTTGGAATGACGTTTATACGCTGTTTGAACATATTGGGAGCGTATCCGATAATAGCGTTCGATGTCGACGAACGCAAGCTGGATATCGCGGGGAAAAACGGCGCGACTTACGCCTTTAACAACAGCCGCGAGGACGCGGTATCCCGCGCGCGCGAGATATGCCCGGACGGCGTGGATTTCGCGCTTGACGCGGTCGGTCATCCGCCGTTGATAAACCAATCCATGGAACTGATAAAAGACAGGGGCAAGATTTGTTTCTACGGAGTTCCGGCGGAAAACTCGGCGTTAGTAGATTGGAGCAGGTCTTCGTACAACTGGAGTCTCTGTTTTCAGCAGATGCCGAGGAAGATCGAAGAGGGCGAGGCTACCAATCAGGTATTGGCCTGGCTGCGCGCGGGCGTGATAACCCTCGGGGAATTTATTTCCGACTACGCGAATTTCGACGACATTATCGACGTGTTTGGCCGCGTGGAGAAACGTCAGATAGCGCTTAAGTGCGTCATAAAATTTTAATATGAAGTTTTGAAAAGGGGCGTCGGTGGACTTTGCCGCTGACGCCCCGCGCGTGGCTGTCCAAGCTTGCCGGTTTTGAATTTGTTTTCAGCTCACCCTGTAAAGCCAGCCGAATTTGTCCAAAACCGCGCCGGTCTGGATGCCCGTTATTTCGTCGTATATCCTTTGCGTCACAGCGCCGATTTTGCCGTCGTTAAAAATCATCACGTTGTCGCGCCATTTCAGTTCGCCGATGGGGGAGATTACGGCGGCGGTTCCGGCGCAGAACGCCTCTGTCACCCTGCCCGCCTTGTGCATGTCGGCAAGTTCCTGTATTGATATGACGCGCTCCCGCGCCCGCATTCCCCAGCCGCGCGCAACCTCAATGACCGACTGTCTGGTGACGCCCGCCAATATGCTGCCGTTCAGCTCGGGAGTTACGACCTCGCCGTCGATGACGAAGAATATATTCATCGCCCCTACTTCCTCGATATACTTGCGCTCGGCGCCGTCGAGCCAGAGCACCTGCGCGTAGCCGGCCTCCGCGGCCTCCTTCTGCGATTTCATTGAGGCGGCGTAGTTCCCCGCGCACTTCGTGAAACCGGTGCCGCCGCGCACTGCTCGAACATAATTATCCTCGACGAATATTTTCGTCGGGACAAGGCCTCCTTTGAAGTAAAGACCGACGGGCGCAAGTATCGTCGCGAAAGTGAACGTCTTGGACGGCCGCACGGAAAGCAACGGTTCGTCCGCGAATATGAACGGGCGCACATAAAGCGACGTACCCGGCGCGGATGGTATCCACGCGGAATCAATTCTCACCAGTTCGGTTATCGCTTCCAGCGTATCGCGTTCATTTATCCGAGGTATGCACATGCGGTCGCAGCTCTGGTTCATTCTCGCCATATTCTGCTCGGGCCGGAACATTACGACGCTTCCGTCCGCCGCTTTGTACGCCTTCATTCCTTCGAAAATCAACTGGCCGTAGTGCAGGCCGCAGGCCGCGGGATCCAGCGAGAAAGGGCCGTAGGGTACGATTCGCGCATCATGCCAGCCCTTGTCTTCCGTATAGTCGAGTATCAGTATATGATCTGTGAATACCGTGCCGAATTGTATGCTTCCCAATTCATCAGGGGTTGGGACGCGCTTCGGTTTTACCGTTTTTTCGATTCTGATTTCCAAATTGAGTATTCCTCCCTGCGTGTTATTAAAAAAATATGAATTGCGTCAAGTATACAGTAATCGTCCGATTTTTCAATTTTATTTATATAATTTCCGAAAACTGTGCTCCTAACATCTTGATTTTTTTCGAATTTTCTGGTAATTTTAAAAGCGCTTCACCAGTTAAAATATTAAAAACGTTTTCGCGAAATGGGTGAGTTTGGCTTTTTTAAAAATATCAGCGTCCGGTTATTTCAAACAAAAATCTCGGGTAATTAAATTTTATTTATTACTCGCGCAATTTCCGCAATCGGTAATGGATAAGGCAATCTTTGAAAACGACGGATTTTTTTTAGTTTTGTTATCTGAATTATGCGACAGGAGGAGTGTATTATGCAGACAGACAAGCTGTTAGACAATATCGGAAGGCAGATTCTCAAGTCGTTGCAGGAAAACGCGCGAATTTCGTTCAGCGAGTTGGGACGACGCGTCGGTTTGTCATCGCCTGCGGTGGCCGAAAGGGTTCACCGCATGGAGGAGTCGGGTTACATAAAAGAGTACAGGGCGATTGTAAACCAGGAAAAGCTCGGTTTTCCCATCACCGCTTTCATCAGGGTGACTGCAACGGTGGGCAGGCTGAAGGAAGCGGACGAGATGGCGCTCAGTATACCCGAAGTAATCGAAGGACATCATCTTACCGGTTCCGACGGATTTATCCTGAAGGTCGTGGTGGCGTCGATGTCGCACCTTGAGGAAATAATCAACCAGATGGGTAACTATGGCCAGACGACTACGTCGGTTGTGCTGTCATCACCCGTGGAATCCCGTGTTCTTACCCCATTTTTTTCACTGTACGACTAATTTCTCCGCCTTATAAATACAAAGACGGCGCTCGTGGTACAATTAACGGTAAGATTTCTCCAAGCGGCGGAGTCCCGCCGCTTGATCTATGATGATTAACCGTAACGGCTGTTCTGGGGGTAAATGATATGGAAGGCGACAACAAGCAGCTAAATCTCTTCGGCAAAATACTTCCGCTGTCTATAGAAGAGGAGATAAAACACAGCTATCTCGACTATGCGATGAGCGTCATAGTAGGGCGAGCGATACCCGACGCGCGCGATGGTTTGAAGCCGGTGCAGCGCAGGATATTCTATGCGATGCTGGAGTTGGGCTTAAGGCACAATCAGCCGTTTAAAAAGTCCGCGCGTGTCGTCGGTGAAACTATGGGTAAGTACCACCCGCATGGGGACGCGGCCATATACAATACGATGGCCCGTATGGCCCAGGATTTCAGTATGCGGTACATGCTGGTGGACGGGCAGGGCAACTTCGGGTCGATAGACGGCGACGAACCGGCGGCGATGCGTTACACCGAAGCTCGTCTCACGCATATGGGTGAGAATATGCTTGCCGATATAGATGAAGAAACGGTGGACTGGGTTCCCAATTTTGACGAATCTCTGGAGGAACCGACCCTTCTCCCCTCGCTCATTCCAAATCTGCTTGTGAACGGAAGCTCCGGCATAGCGGTAGGGATGGCGTCAAATATGCCGCCGCATAACATCGGCGAGGTCATAGACGCGTGCTGCGCCGTGCTGGAACGCCCAGATATCGAGCTGGGCGAGCTGATGGGGATAATTCCGGGTCCGGATTTCCCGACCGGAGGCGTTATTCTCGGCAGAGACGGCATAGTCGACGCCTATTCGACGGGACGCGGCAAAATAGTATGCAGAGGAAAGGCCGAGATTGAGGAGACAAAACGCGGCAAAGCGGCCGTCGTCATCACGGAAATTCCCTATATGGTAAACAAGCTTAATCTGCTGGAGACTATAGGGAAATGTGCGCAGAACGGCCTTATAGACGGCGTTACCGATATGCGCGACGAGTCGGACAGAAACGGCATGCGCATAGTAATGGAACTGCATCGCGACGCCGATCCCAACCTTGTCATCCGTCAGTTGTACAACAGGACGCAATTACAGTCGACCTTCGGCGTAATAAATCTGGCGCTGATCAACGGACGCCCGATGGAAATGGGTTTAAAACGCCTCATTGAAGTGTTTCTCGGGCACAGGCGGGAAGTTGTCCGCAGACGCACGGAATACCGCCTCCGCAAGGCGGAGGAGAGAGCTCATATAGTAGAGGGATTGGTTCGCGCGCTGGATTTTATTGACGAGGTAATACGCATAATACGCTCCGCGCCTGATGTCCCATCGGCAAAGGGAAATCTCGTCGCCGAGCTCGCTTTTACCGAGATACAGGCAACCGCCATATTGGAGATGCGTCTCCAGCGTCTGACGGGTCTTGAACGGCGCAAGCTGGAGGAAGAGCTCGCCGGCTTGCTGGCCGATATAGAGCGTTACCGGACTATCCTCGGAAATCCGTCTGTCCTGAACGCGGTGGTGGATGACGAACTCAGGCAGGTGAAAAAGAATTTCTCCGATAACAGGCGAACTGAGATACAGGATTCCATCGACGACTTCTCCGTCGAGGATCTGTTGCAGGAGGCCGAGATAGTAGTCGTCCTGAGCCGCGATGGCTACATAAGGAGAATGCCGCTCCAGGACTACCGGGTGCAGTCGCGCGGCGGAAAGGGCGTCAAAGGCGCTACCCCGAAGCCTGAGGACGAAATTTCGCTTATCAAGACAACCACGACGCACAACACGCTTTGTCTGTTTACAAACAAAGGCAGGATTTTCGGCGTCAAGTGCTATGTACTGCCACAACCAAAGACCGGCAAGGGAAAGCTGATAGGTTCGATTGCGTCGCTTGAGCCCGGCGAGAAGGTCGTGGCCTTACGCGACATGAACCACGGAGACGCGAAATACGTATTCCTCATAACTAAGAAGGGGCAGGCGAAGCGATTGCCTATCGGGGAGCTCGAAGGATTGACGAAAGTCGGCAGACGCGTTCTGGGCGTGAGGGACGACGATGAGATAGCGCGCGTCCGCATCACCAACGGCAATGACGAACTTCTCTTCACAACGGCGGGAGGGAAGACCCTGCGCGCGCATGAGAACGATTTTCGGCCACAGGGACGGGCGGCGCAGGGCGTCCGCGGCATAAGGCTGGCGGAGGGAGACTACGTGGTGGGTTGCGATGTGATAATCCCGGGTCGTCAGGTGCTGTTCGTGAGTGAATTGGGTATCGGTAAGAGGACGCCTTACAACGAATTCCCGACGCACCGTAGGGGGGGCGGCGGCGTGCGGGCGATGCGTCTCACGCAAAAGACCGGCAAGCTTATAGGCGCCTGGGGCGTTTCTGAGGATGACGAACTGATGATTATATCAGGACAGGGAAGAGTCGTCAGGATCATGGCCTCCGAAATATCAAGCCTGAGCAGGCAAGCGACGGGATATATGATCGTGCGGCTTGACGGAGGCGATTCGGCCGCGGACGTAAGCATCATCAAGTCCGAATCCGAGATAAAAGAGGCATGACGAATTGAAAATAGCTAAGGACGGATTTCCCACCATAGCGGCTTTAGTCTTCATGGCAGCCGGAGGATATCTGATATCGCCGTGGATAACATTAGCGCTGGCATTCCCGCTTGCCATGTCTGTCTGGTTCTACAGGGATCCGGAACGCGTTCCGGGGAACGTATCTCCCGGCGTCTGGCTTAGTCCTGCCGACGGGCGTATCGTGGAGATTGAGGAGGCGTCCGATCAATACGCCGGTAATGTCACAAAGATAGGGATATTCATGAACGGTTTTGACGTCCATGTAAACAGGTTTCCGTTCGAGGGAACCATCGAGGAGATAACGTACGTGCCGGGAAAGAAATGGTTCGCCATCGCGCCCAAGGCGTCGGAGATAAATGAAAGGCTCTACGTCAGGGCGGCGACTCCACACGGCAGGATGACTCTCGTACAAATTGCCGGTATTATGGCGCGAAGAATAACATGCTACGCAAAACACGGCTCACACCTTGCGCGAGGCGAACGATATGGTATGATCAAGCTGGGTTCCAAGGTTGATATCTTCTTGCCTCCCTCCATATCGCCCTCCGTCAAGATAGGGGATAAGGTGCGGGCGGGAGAAACTGTGATAGGGGTGATCAAATGAAAAGACCGAAAAAGAAACGGCGGGTTCGCAACATTCCGTTCAACAAAATTGTTCCTAACATGATAACGAGCGGCAACGTACTCTGCGGTGTGTTTTCTTTGATTATGACTTATCAGAGGCATTTTATTCCGTCTGCCGTCCTGTTGATTTTGGCCGTTTTTTTTGATTATATGGACGGTAAAGTTGCGCGAAGCCTGGGAGGAAGCAGCGCTTTCGGCGAGGAACTGGACAGTCTCGCCGACGCTTTGTCCTTCGGGGCCGCTCCGGCTTTCCTTATTTACGCGAAATATATAGATATTGGGGGCGGGATGCCCGGCGTACTTGCCACCGCGTTTTTCGCGCTCTGCGGCGTCCTTCGCCTCGCGAGATTCAATGTAACGCACGTTAAAGGATCATTCCAGGGATTGCCGATACCCGCGGCCGGGATGGCGCTCGCTTCCCTGATTATCGGCGGTATACCGCTGACTCCCATAATAGCGTCGGCGGTGATGACGGCGTTGGGAGTCCTGATGATTTCGGCTATTCCTTACGGCAACCTGAAATTGCTTCGCAAGAGCAATGTAAATAAGGTCAAATCGCTGGTTATTGCGGCAGTTATGATGTCTTGCATCGTCATACTTCGAGAAAAATCGCTGATGGCTATGATAGGCATTTATATTGCAAGCGGTCTGCTGCGCTTCAACTGGGGAGCGTGGCTGGCCATAAATCCGGAAGTCGAAGAAGAACCCGCTCACGAGAAAGAATAATCGGAAACGGGCGGTATTTTGCCGCCCGCACTTCACTGTTACGAAGAGAACATCTCCCAATTAAATCTCAATGGGCCGCTCAATTGACCCTTTCTAAGCTGTACCTGCGGCATTTCAACCACCACCAGACCCGATTCTTCGTCCAGATGGTATTTCTCGGCGTCGTTCCCGGCTTCGTAACCGATAACTGTGTTGGATGGGATCACGTTGTGCGAGTCCACTATCACACGCCGTAGTTTGCAGTTTTCTCCAATAATCACTCCCTGCCCGATAATACACTCATCAAGGACAGAGCCTGAGTTGATAATGCAGTGTCGCGACAGCACACATCGGTGTACCACCGCCCCCAAAACTTGGCTTGCCTCAGCGCGCAGGCAACCCTCCACCGAACTGCTCATTCCCTTCGCGGGATAGGTAAAACCCGGCGGGTCTGAGTAGGAAACCGTGCGTATCGGCCACTGAGAATTGTAGAGAGTCAACGCCGAAGGATGCTGCAGCAGATCCATATGGGCTTCCCAATATGCCTTGAGCGAACCGACGTCCTTCCAATACGGCCTGTCTTTCCCCGGTATTTCGTTTGTTGAGAAGTCGTACGCCATCATCCTGCATTTGTCGTGCATTTTCGGCATGATGTCTTTGCCGAAGTCATGACTGCTGGATTCGTTCTTTTGGTCGGACAGGATTACTTCTTCCAATATTTCACGTGAGAAGATATAGTTACCCATCGACACGTAGCTGTATCCGGGAGCTGATTTTATTTCCGGCGGTTTAACGGGTTTTTCGACAAAGCCGTCGATCACGCCCTCCGCGTTTGCAGAAATACAGCCGAACGAGGACGCTTCGTTTACCGGAACGCGGTTGGCCGCGATGCTGATATCCGCCTTGTTGTCATAGTGAAATTGGAGCATCTGGTCGATATCCATCTTATAAATGTGGTCCGCGGCGAATATGCACACATAGTCGGCGTTGAACAACGTTACCAGGTGAAGATTCTGATAAATAGCGTCCGCCGTTCCCTCGTACCATCGTTCGTCGGTCCACATCTGGGCCGGAGCGAGGTTGACAAAAAAGTTACGCCCGCGGAGCGCCCCCCCGAACTGCCAACCCTTTGTTACGTGTTCCTGTAACGACTGGCTCTTGAATTGCGTGAGGCAGTAAATTGCGTAGATGCCGCTGTTTACCAGGTTCGAGAGTGCAAAGTCCACGATGCGATACTTTGCGCCGAACGGAACCGCCGGTTTTGCCCTGTACTTGGTAAGCGGCATTAAACGCTGGCCTTTTCCGCCCGCCAGCACCAAAGCGAGCACTCTGCCAATTCTTCCTTGAGCCATTTTTCTCCCCCCTGTCTCTTTAGGTTTACACTTCAGGTCTAGGCTTCAAACAAATCTTTGTTTCCCCACTCCCCGCTTCTGAGTCCGTGATATAAATCAATATACGACGAAATCGACTCATTCCAGGAAAAATCCGCGGACATGGCGTTTCTTACAAGTTCCTGCCAGCGGGGTTTGTCGTAATAGACGTCGAACGCCCTGTACATAGCCTTGAGGAGTTCATCCGTCGAGTAGTCGCTGAAAACAAACCCTGTGCCGTCCGGAGAACCGTCGAAGTCGATGACCGTGTCCGCGAGGCCGCCGGTGCATCGCACAACCGGCACGGAACCGTAGGACATCCCAATGAGCTGAGACAAACCGCACGGCTCGAACAGCGAGGGCATCACCGTTATATCGGAACCCGCATATGCGAGGTGAGCCATCTCCTCGTTGAAGCCCATGAAGCACCAGAAGTAGTCCGGGTATGTTCGGCTGAACTGGTTCGCCCAGTCCTCGTATTGCTGCTGGCCCGAACCGATGATGACCGCGCGGCAGTTGTCGACCATCAGCCAATCGAGCATTGTAAACAGAATGTCAATACCCTTTTGCTGCACCATTCTACCTACGAACGAAATGATCGGTTTACCGTCGTCCTCCCAGCCGCACATCTCCGTCAATTTTTTCCTGCAAACGGCCTTTCCTTCCATATCATCCACACTGTAATTGGCCGGTATCAGCGGATCGGTTTTTGGGCTCCATACATCGTAGTCGATCCCATTCAATATGCCCGTCAATTTGCTCTTCATGTTTCCGAACACGCCATGGAGACCGAAACCGCCCTCCGGGGTCTGTATATCCCACGAATAATGGGGGCTGACGGCTGTGATAGCGTCGGACGCTATCAGCCCTCCCTTCAGCAGATTGGCCTGGCCGTAATATTCCGCGCCATCTATTGAGAAAGCGTCTTTGGTAATACCCCACGAGCTTACAATAGACGGATCGATGATACCTTGATGGGCAAGATTGTGTAAGGTAATTACGACGTCGTACTCTGATCTGAGAGCCCTGTAGTGTTTATGCCAGCGAAGCGCCAACGGGATTATCGAAACGGGCCAGTCGTGGGCGTGAATGATGTCGGGTTTCCAGTTTGTGCATCCGGGTATTTCGAGAGCCGCGAGTGACAGGAACGCGAACGGCATCACCGACGCGTGCGAGAGGGAATGCGGGTATACGTTGGGGTTCGTGAAAAGCTCCGGCTGATCGAGCAAATACACAGTCACCCCTTCGACCTCCACAAGGTAAACTTTCGCCGAGAATACTCTGCAGTCAAGAGCGACATGGATGCGATCCGCGAGCGGCGAGCAGTTGTAACCGTTGTTTTTAACGCATTCCATGGCGCCGGGATATGCAGGCAGCAAAACCCTAGCGTCCACAGAACGCCGGCAAAGCGCTTTTGGAAGAGCCAAAAGCACATCCCCAACACCGCCCTGCTTCACAAGCGGGGCCATCTCAACCGTAACATGGAGTACTTTAAGCCGGCTGTCAATAGTATTCATTTATCCAGCCCTCCTCTCGAAATGCCCCTAATAACCGCGAAATACCGTGCCATAAGCTTTTTCGGAATATTCTTTTACGACTCTGTGCGTGTTGAAATAGCTGGCGTTTAAAGCAATAGTGCTCTTCATCATCTCTATCCACTTGTGCCTGTCGTTGTAGTAGAGCGGTATAATCTTGTCTTCAAGCTTGTTATAGAGATCTCTCGCGTCCTGCTTCTCATCGTACTCGATCAACTCGACCTCCGTTGGAACCGGGCCAATCGACCATCCTGTAACGTCCTCTATCCATCCCTCAATCCACCAGCCGTCGAGCACCGAAAAATTCATGACGCCGTTATGCACGCATTTCATGCCGCTGGTTCCGGAAGCTTCCCTCGGGCGTATCGGCGTATTAAGCCAGACGTCCACTCCTGAAGTGAGAAGCTGAGCGAGTTCCATGTTGTAGTTTTCGAGGTATGCCGTCGGAATCGCCGTTTTGATTTCTTTTGATATCGCGAAAATGTTCTTTATTATTTCTTTCGCGGGGTTATCGTGCGGGTGCGCCTTACCCGCGAATATCAATTGCACTTGCCCGACGCCGACGTCTATGAGTCTTTTTACGTCGCTGAAGAGTAGTTCAGCGCGTTTATACGTCGCTACCCTGCGAGCGAATCCAATCGTCAGCACGTCCGCGTCGAATTCCACCCCGGTCTCTTCGAGGATGTGGGCAAAGAGGCGCATCTTAGCCGCCTGGTGCGCTTTCCATACCTCTTCCTCCGGGAGTTGCAGCGCCTGTATTAAGCGGCTGGGATCGTTTCTCCACGCCGGTATGTATTTGTCGTAAAGCCGGGCGAAACCGGGGCAAGTCCACGTTGTGGAGTGGACTCCGTTTGTCACGTAGTCGATTTTGTCGGCGCCGAACATCTTGCGGCTGACTTCAGCGTGTTTTTTGGAGACTCCATTAACGTAACGGCTGAATTTCAAGCCGAGATCTGTCATGTTGACGCCGCTGCCGCCGAGCATCCTGCGAAGTTGTGAGGTGTTATATTCCTCCACCACTCTCGAAATAAGGTCGTAGGGGAAGTAGTCATGCCCCGCCGGGACTGGAGTATGGGTTGTGAATATGACCTCTTCGCGGACCTTTTCGAAGTCCTCGTAACCGAGTTCTCTCGTGAGTTCGAGAGATATGAAACCGGCGTGTCCTTCGTTGAGGTGGAAGGTTTTAATGTTGTTATATCCCAAGTCGCGCAGCAATCGCAGACCCGCGACGCCCAGTATCATCTCCTGGCACAGGCGGTAACGGTTGTCGCCGCCGTATAATTCCCACGTCAGGCTCCTGTCCCCGGGGGCGTTCGTATCGAAGTCCGTGTCGAGGAAATATATCGGGAGCGGGTATCCCGAGTGGCCGTAGTAGACGTATCCCCAGGCGCGCACTTGTATGGTGCGACCCTCCAGCGTCACGGACACCCTGTTGTCGAGCCTCGTCATTAGTTTCTCAGGCTCCCATTCAACCGGTTTCTCCACCTGCTTGCCGTCCTCGGTCAACTCCTGCCCGAAGTAACCCTTGCGATACAAAAGCGTAACGCCCACCACCGGAACGCCCAGATCCGCGGCGCTCTTCAAAATATCTCCCGCAAGTATCCCGAGCCCCCCAGAGTATGTCGGAAGATGCTGCGATATGCCAATCTCCATCGAGAAATATCCGACTGTCCTGAATATCGGATTGCGCTCTAAGGTGCTCATCATAGACGTAGTAAAATCTTCGCCGTATTTAAGTACGGACATATTTAAAAACCTCCTTTTTTATCCGCCGGGGAGTGCGAATCCAAGTTCACCGGCAAGTTCGAGCAGAGCAGGCTGAGGAATCAGGGTATGACTCTCCAACATGTCCCATATAGCGTTCTGGAGTCTCCATTTGTCAATCTCTATATCAAGTTCAATTGCCCTCCTCCATAGTCTCGACAATTTTAACAAAACTTTTGTATCATTTTTTAAATCCGTATTTATAAGATTATCATAAAAAGCTTCTTCCATTCCAGCCGCTAATACGGATGTTTTTGGGTTTATTCCCATATTTTGCGCCTCGTTTAAAATATTCTCCAGCTCTGAACCCGGTTCGAGAAGATCCAATATTGACTCCGTACCTTTCGCAAGATGTTCCAGCATTCTTCCGTAGACAAGCCTGCCGGCGGGCGCGAGGAATGACGCCGACTCGACGCTCATCATGTGAAGCTGTACGAGCAGGCGTTGATTTTCTCTTATCTTTACGTATGTGTACTCTAAATTTTCTTTTTCGACGTCAATAATCCTGTTGCGAGCGACCGAATATCTGTCATCTTCCGTTAGGTCGGTCAGTTGCCAGGGGCCAAGTTCAAAGTGCTCTTCCACGAATTTAGATATGGTTAGAATGTTCCCGACGTAGAAGTTTTTCCATACGGATTTCGGATCCGGGACGGGTTTCTGCGTTAGACGGCAGACGTCGTCGAGACCGCCGGTTGTTATCACGACCGCGCTGCCGGTCCAGTTCTCCGAAGTGCACAAATCGGTGACCGATATTGAGGATATGTCCATATCCAGCCCCGCGGACTGATAACGCTTCGAATCGCGGTCGATCCCATATGAATAATAGCGTTTCGGATACTTCTTCAACGCCGCCATGGCTGCGACGTCACTGATCCGCCTGATGTTGGGCTTTACGCACTTGTCCACTACGTCATAAGCCGTCGGAAACTCGGACGTGTTACCGTGAGAGTTCAGCAAATCGTTCAGGAAATCCTTTTCGAGATTGATCCCGGAGACGTCTTTCGTGCGCTCTATCGCGCGGATCGCATACGCCAGTATCTGCCTGGTTTCTATTCCTGACACGTCGTTGAAGAACCAGCCGCACGATGTGTACATGAACATCCGCAGTTTCTGAGCGTCTATAAGAGCGAGGGCTTTTATAACGTCCTGCCGCTTCAGAGTTCCGCATCGTTCTTCAAGGAACAGTTGTTTTTGCCTGATTATCTCCCCTACCGGCTCATTGCCGTAATAGTCGGGATATAGCGCTATCGCCTCGTCTCTCAACTGCCACGGGGAATCGCAGATATCAGCCATCTCCCGCTCGTAGATCTCGTCTATCCTGTCTCGTATTTTGTCGAGAGCGTCACGGAGAGGAGCTCGCCACGTCTGGTTCCACCACGGTTCGCCTCCTGTGTGACAGCCGCAGTTACTCCTCCATCTCTCGATGCCGTGCGCGCATGACCACGATGTGCGCTCGGCTATTTTGCACTCGCACGTAGCGGGATGGTTCTTGAGAAAGGCTGCTATATTGGTCAGGATCACGTCCGGCGATTGGAAGATTACCTGCGCGGCACGCGCTAAAGCCATCTCTCCGAAGCGGTGATGGTGGCCGTATGATTCGCCGTCGGTGGCTATTGTGAGCAGTCGCGGTTCTCCGTATCGTTGAATTTTACTTATAAGTGACGCCGCGAATGTGTCTCCGTTATTGAGCAGACCGCCAAAAGCAATGTCGTGCGCGACGTTGCCCAGGTAAAAAATCAGTGTGATGCTCCGACCGGACGGGAGTCTCATCACATATGGCCTTGTCACGTCAAGCTCCGATTTCTCCGTCGTTTCTTTCCAGTAACCCCCGGGTTCCCTGGTGGCGGCGCACTGGTATGGCGCGAGTATCGTAAATTCTATTCCTTCGGCCGCGAGAGCCTCAAGCGTTGGAGTGTCCGCTGCCGTTTCCGGCAGCCACATACCCTCCGGTTTTCTGCCGAAGCGGCGCGCAAAATCGGCCGCTCCCCACTTTACCTGAGTACGTTTGTCCCTCTCGCATGCGAGCGGCATTATCATATGGTTGTAAGCCTGAGCGATTGCCCCTCCCGCTCCAAGCTCGCTTTCGGCGTCCGCATCGGCCTTCAATATCCCCTCCGCCAATACCGGGTCGCGTACCGCGATCCATTTGTGGAGGGTAGGGCCTATGTTGAAGCTCATGTATCTGTAGTTATTGCTGATTTGAACGATGCGTCCGTTCGAATCGAGAAGGCGGGCGGCCATATTCGGCTTATAGCATTGGTCGTAAATGCATTCGTTCCAATCATGATAAGGCTTGGCCGTCAGGTCGCGTAATATTGCATCAAGCCAAGGGTCTTCCCTTGGAGGTTGATAAAAATGCGAATGTATGCAAACGCCGCGCTGCATATGCAAGGCTTACACCTCCGAATCAGTTGATATGATTATACTCTACAATACCAATTACGACACATTCATGCCATGTTTTCGTTAATTTTGTAGTAAAAAAACGCCTTATTTTTTTATATCAGCCCTCACGCCACCAGTTATTCTTAGCAATTCCCCCGGTGAAATCGGAAAGAAATCATGATCCGTGCCGGCGGCGGACCAAACGACGTCGTATAAAAACAGCTCGTCGTCCAGCAAGGCTCTTGGAGGCGTCGGATAACCGACAGGCGGAACCCCGCCCGGTTCGAAGCCGGAGAACGCCTTGATCGCCTCCGCCGTACCCATCCTTACTCTGGTTGTGCCGAGCGCGCGCTTTACTTTTTTGTCGTTTACCTTGTTCGAGCCGGACATGAGGGCGAGCGTCCATTCGCCTTCATGCGTCACGAACAACAAACTTTTCAAGATTTGCTCCGGCGGAGCGCCAACGGTTCTGGACGCGTCATCGACGGTGAATATAGTGTTATCCGAGTGGATAATACGGGCTTCACACCCGGACGCTTCGAGGAAAGCCTTCACCTTACCGACGGGATCTTCAATAATAGTTCTATCCATGTTCATTCGTCTCACTCGGAGTAAATTGTGTTGTACACCTGGATATTACGGAGCACGGCCTTCACGAATCCTCTCGTCTCGCGGAAAGGGATGCTCTCAATCCACTCCGGCATGTCGGCGGTGGATCGTTCCCTGATCCACGTGTTAACCCTGGAACCTCCGGCGTTATACCCGGCGAACACGAGAGGAGGTTCCTTGTAGCGAGCGAACAGGCCGGTCAGATAGTTCGCCCCCAGCATTATGTTGTCGGCGGGTTTCAAGTAAGCGTCATCCGGCAAAGACATTTTACCCGCTTCCTGGCGCGCGGTCGCGGGCATCAGTTGCATCAGTCCGTAAGCTCCAACGCTGCTGACGGCGTCAGGTTGGTAGAGGCTCTCCTGTCTCATTACCCCCCAGATCGTTTCAATAGGGAGGCCGGTCTTTTCATTGGCGGCCCGAACGTCTCTCTCGAAGGCACGGGGGTAGGCTATTTTCAGCAGTTCCGATGAAGCCATATCCTCAGACGGAATGACGCGTTGCATCACCGAAAACGTCCTCACGGCTGTTGTGTATTCGTCTTCCCATAGAGATATCCGGGCGTTTCTGTAGAGCGTCGGTACGTCCGCGAGCTTGACGTTGGAGGTTGTGATATTCGCTCCTTCCAGCCTGGCGTACGTAACGAAACCCCAATCCATCAGATCGCTTTGAGTGATGAATTTTTCCGGTACCGGTTCCCGCCGTATCCCTCCGTCCGGGCTCACGAGAAACGTATGGTATTCCGCGGGCCAGGCCGAAATGAGCTGCGTTTTTACCCTTTCGGCCGCCACAGGGCTGTTAAGTCTTTCAAGCGCTCGTATTTGCCAGTAAAGCATTCGGGAGGCGAGCTCCCCGTTTCTTATATTCGGCGAGTAACCGGCGGCCCATTGATCGTACGCTCCTCTGTAATTACGTCCCTTCCAGGCAGCCCAACCTCGCTCCCAGCGAATGTTTGCGGCTTGTATGCTCGACGCGTGTTCAGAGAAAAGCTTTTGCTCGGCTTCGCGCGCGGTTGCCGCGTCGCCTATTCTTATCAATGCGGAGAGCGCGTCCACCGCCACGTCCGGATAGTCGGCGACGCGCGTTTCGGCTGCTTTTTTATACGTACTGATGATGTCGTTCTTGTGCGACCGTTTTGAAAGCTCCTCAAGCCTCTGCACCGATCTTTGAGGATATTCAAAACCGGTGAGCACTGCCTCGGACCAGAGTTTGTATGCCGTATCGTCAAGTCTTTCATGATAAGCCGAGAACGCCGCGTAGTACTTCGCGTCTTCTCCTATATTCACATCCTCAAAAGCCAGTTCGAAGTACCGTATCGCCTCTTTGTAATTCTTCGCCGAATACGCAATCCGTCCAAGCGCGTATGCCGCCATTCCAGTTGCGCGCGCAGGGTCTATTGTTGCGAGTATCGCGAGGGCTTTTGCGTTTGTGGGCGAATTAATCAGCATCGCCGCCGCCTCATCGGAGTTGGAAGCGCCGGTTTCCAATATCTCGGACAAAGCTGCCGTCACGTGCCTTCTTTCCACGGCGTGTTCATACATCCTGCGGAACCACGCGAGCGATTCATCCTGCATGTCAAGATCGCGTGACAGACGCCCCATCGCAAAGGCGAGATAATATTTCAGGTTATCGGGGGCGGATTCCCACGCAACTTTCCCTCTTTCAAACGCTTCTTGTTTTTTTTCCGTCCTCTCAAGACCTAAAATGTATAACATATCCGCGTAAGTACGCAGGTCATTTGGATAATCCCGGTATATGCTTTCCAAAACGTTAATGCCCTCGTTATATCTTTGCTGCAGCCAGAGGCCGTTAACGTAAATGGACTTTTCGCGCGGGGAGATTGCCGGCGACGAAAAAATTTCGTCCATTGTCTGCCAGTCTCGGTTCCAAAAAGCATTCTCCATTCCGCTTTCCGCAAATGCCGAGGTGGAAAGGGCAGTAACCGAGATTAAGATTATCGTCAAGAAAATCATTTTGCGGGAGAGATTGCGCATGAGTTCCGTTCCGCCTTCCTTAGAATTTGATTATCCCGCCGCTTGTTCGCTCTTGTGCATCCAAGCGACGCACGATCTTAATATCCGACATTATAAACCATTGTCATTCATAAGAAGAGGAGGCGGACTTTTGGTTGAGTAAGTTCCGGAGGTACGGCCGGCTTGCCGGTCTGTACACGTTTTATTTATTGTAGTAAAATACCAGGTAACATTAAGCGAGAATGTTTTACAAAACGAGGGGGGTCTCGGATGAGCCTGGGATTAAGGTTGAGAACGCTAAGAAAAAACGCGTCGCTGACGCAGCAAAAACTGGCGGACAATGTGGGAGTGAGCCGTATTTACATACAGGCATTGGAGAGCAACAGGCGTATGCCTTCGGTAAAATTACTCTACAGACTGGCGAATGTGCTGCAAACGACTGTAAACGATATCGTGGACGATTATCCGCAGCGCGGAACCAGGCTACAGCTGGAGGAACTTCTGTCCAGCGGTGAAGTGGAAGTTTGGTTCCGGAAGAAGAAACTCTCCGCTTCAGAGCTCCGCAGGGTCGAAAAGGTTATTGGCGCGGTACTTGAAGAATGTGGCGAGGAAGACATTGCGGCGCCAAAGCGGGGCAGAAAGGCAAAAAATTAATCTCGAACCGGATCTGTTTGCTTGGGCCGCTATCCAGTCTGAATGGTCGGGTGTATGCGGCTGAGGCGAATAGCTTTCTTCATGCCCGGTCTGGGGTGTGTTCGCAAATGCGTTTACTGTGACCAGAAGGTCATAACGCAGGATGCGGGAGGTCAGGATATCGCTCTGACGCCGGAATACGTTTGCCGCGCGGTATCGAAAGAACGCGCGCCCGTTGAATTATGCTTTTTCGGAGGCAGTTTCGCAAGGATAGGCATACCTGTGATGACGGAGTTTCTCGACGCCATACGCCACGCGGCGGAGAATAGCGTCGTCACGTTCTCGTCGTATCCCGGTGACTTCGATGGTTCATCCGGGCTGAAAATCATCCGCATTCTGAAAAAATATCCGATAGGAACGATAGAGCTCGGCATTCCATCGCTTGATCCGAAGGTACTTGCAGCCTGCCGCCGGGACGATGACGCCGGTATGATTATCCGCGCGACCGAACGATTAATTGACAGCGGCTTTCGTATCGGCGTCCAGTTGATGATGGGTCTCCCTCATCAGACCGTTGAGAGTGTTCTGAGCGACGTCAGGACGCTGGCGCGAATAATACCCGAACCCTGCGGAGCGGATTTCAGGTTGTACCCATGTCTGGTTATTGAAGGTACCGAACTTGAGGCAATGTATAAGCGAGGTGAATATGTTCCATTGAAACTGGAGGAAGCCGCGCGAAATGCCGGGCAAATACTGCTTGAGGCGGAAAGGCGCGGCTTCAATGTGATAAGAGTAGGGCTCGTCGAGTCCCAAAGCCTGAGGAAATCCGTTATCGCCGGTCCGTATCATCCGGCTTTCGGCGAACTTGCCATATCCGAGAGATCGGCGCTGTCTTTATTCGAAGCAAGCCCGCTCGGACCATGGAACATCGCGCGCCGGTATATATCACACCTCACAGGCCACGGCGGACGCGGAATCCGCCGCCTGTCCGACCTCACCGGCATACCTCCGGAGGACTTAAGGCAACGCCTAATGGTGGAACGGGTATCCCCGCCGCCGGTTGTTCTTGACAACGGGAAGGGATCGGACGAATCTGTTTCCTTGTAGCCGGTCAATGCCATCTCGTGGTTGTGCGATAATAGTTCAGCGCAATTCCCTTTTTGCCGTCCTTGTCCTGTTCCGCCAACCTTCTTTCGGTATAGCGCGAGAACAGTACGAACGGCAGGCCAATCAGCAGATATATTAACGCTACTATAATACCGGTGCCGAAATAGTCGTAGTACGTCCCGGCGACTTGTCCGTAGGCTTTGGTCAGGTCAACGAGCGTTATCGTGGAGACCAGGGACGAATCTTTCAGGAGTGATATGAAATCGTTCGTGACCGGAGGTATCACGACCCTGAACGACTGAGGCAGTATGACTTCCCGCATCGCTTGCCATCTTGTCATCCCGAGGGCAAGCGCCGCTTCCCATTGCGTTCGCTGTATGGCATAGAGCCCCGCCCTGTATATCTCAGCCTCGTAAGCCGCGTAGTTCAGCCCAAGCCCTATCGCGCCTGCCCAAAATCGATCCAGCGTTATTCCCACGTTGGGCAGTCCGTAGAAAATGAAGAATAACTGGATCAGGAGCGGCGTGCCTCGCATGAATTCGATGAAAGTAACAGCGGCGAGCGATATCCATTTCGGCGCGAATATTCTTGCGATCGCCAATATCAGCCCGAATACCGAGGCTATCACCATTGCCGTAATGGAAACCTTCAACGTGAGTATCGCCGCTTCGCCGAATGTCGGCAGCATTGACCAGTATCGCGAGAGTCTTTTCGCGAATGTCATTTCTTCGCGCTGAAAATCGGCCCATTCGTTGTAGTTCGTCATCTCGACGCTCCGCGGACTGTAGTCGTTGAATTCCACGGCCATTACCGGACTCCACAGGTTCCACCTGTCGTAAATCTCGCGGAGTTTGCCGGAATCCCTGAGATAGACTATTCCTTCGTTTATTTTCGTAAGCAATTCCCTGTTCTGTTTGGTAAGAGCTATCGCGTAAATTATCTCTCCGATCGGCTCTCCCACGAATTTTATCTCCGGGTTGAAGCCAGCCGAGTAAATAGCGATTGGCGAGTCGAACAACGCCGCTTCCAAGCGCCCGTTCATAAGATCATCGTAGGCGTTGGCCTCGACGATGTACGTACGGACGTCCACGTCGCCGAGTTCATCTAAAACCATTTGAGCATAACTTTCTCTAAGAGTGCCGACGATTTTTCCGCGGCAGTCCTCCAGAGAATTTATGTCTGCGGTTTCGTTTCGGACGGCCAGCTGGAGAAATGTCTTGTAGTAGGGTATGGAAAAGTTCACGGCCTCCTCGTGCTCCGGCGTTACTTCGAGTCCGTTGATGGCAATGTCGTAGAGTCCTCGCTGCAGCCCCGGTATCAGGTTATCCCATGCGTTGTTGATGTATTCGGATTCCATGTCAAGATATGCCGCCAGTTCGTTTACGATATCGACCTCAAAGCCTGTCAGCTCTTCGATGTTGCCCGGATTTGGGAACATGTAGGGGAAACCGCCCTCCGAATCCCCGCCCCAGCGGAGAACGCCGGAGCGCTCCGCCGCTGTTGCCGGCATAATTGCGGATGTCACGACCATTACGGCGGCAACTGCCGCCAACGCCAAAATTTTAATCATACAGTTTTTCATAAGCAGTTCACCGCCTCCGTGCCTGTGAAGTGGCGCAGGAATTCCCTGGTTCTGTCGTTACGCGGGTTTGTGAACAGGATATCGCCGTCTTCGTATTCAACTATCTCTCCTTTATCAATGAATACTATGTAATCGGACGCGTCTCGCGCGAATTTCATCTCGTGGGTGACTATTATCTGAGTCATCCCTTCCGAGTCGAGATCCTTCATGACCTGAAGGACTTCACCGACCAGTTCCGGATCCAACGCGCTCGTGGGCTCGTCGTACAGCATGACCTTCGGGTTCATCGCAAGCGCTCGGGCGATTGCGGCGCGCTGGCTCTGTCCGCCGGAAAGGGTTGAGGGATATTTATTGGCCACCGATTCGAGGCCTACTTTTTTCAGAAGCGGCATGGCAATCTCCCTCGCTTTTGCCTCGGGAATCTTTTTCACGACGCGCGGCCCCATCATTACGTTCTGTATAACGGTCTTGTGCGGGAACAGGCTGTTGTAACCCTGGAAGACCATTCCCACTTTCTCGCGCATCCTGTGGACGGTCTCCAGCATTTTTTCGTCCGGCTTGTGCGAGCGTCCTTCCCTTGTTAACTCCACGTCTCCGATTCGAATGTATCCGGAGTCCAGCAGTTCAAGGCAGTTAAGGCACCGCAGGAAGGTCGATTTTCCGCAACCGGAAGGGCCTATCAGGGAAACAAGATCCCCTTCTTTTATATTGATTGAAATATTATTTAGTACTCCCGTATCCTCGTCATCAAAACTCTTGTAAAGATCTTTTATAATGATGAGGGATTCTTCAGGCATATTGACCATCGCCCACACAGCCTCCTTGTCCTGCGAAGTTTGCCGAACCTGTTTTTTCCGAGCATGGAGTAATTGTTTCATACCGGCAATGCGCTACCGCAGAAATGCCATTCGTCTGTGATAACATCCTCTTGCCGGCGGCGTTCAGTATCGAATCGAACATATTTATCTTCTGCCTGTTTTTTCGATACTTTATATAGTTCAATCATTATAGCAAATGAGTTTTACGGAATAAGCCGCTCATGTGCGAAGAAACGAGAAAGTTGATATACTGGGGTTTGTTTATAGATAGCCCGGGAGGACGTGACGCTTTGGAAGAAAATCGCCGAATATTGCAGGAAGATTTGGAACAGATTAATAATGACAGCGCTATTCCGTGGGAGAAACTCAAAAACAGTACTGTTCTGATTACCGGCGCAACGGGATTGATTGGCTCGGCTCTTGTTCGGGGAATTTCGTTCGCGAGCCGGCGCCGAGGCCTTAATGTCCGTATTCTGGTATTTGACAGGAATGCGACGCCGGCCGAATCTCTTACGCAATACTATGGCGCGGAATTTTTCAAACAGGATATCCGGGAAACAATGAAAGTAGAAGGTCGGGTCGACTATATTTTTCACTGCGCCGACATCACAAAATCTTCGGAAATGGCCTTCAATCCGACCGAGGTGATTGAGACGTCTCTTTATGGAACAATGAATGCGTTGAATCTTGCCCGCGAAAAATCTGCAAAAAGCCTGGTATATACGTCTTCCATGGAAGTATACGGGGCGGGGGATCATACACGGGGATTAGTGACGGAAGAGCAGCTCAGCAGTATAAATTTGAAAAGCCCGCGCAGCTGCTATCCTGAGGGCAAACGTATGTGCGAATGTATGTGCGCCTGCTGGCTGTCTCAATATGGAGTGCCCTCAAAGATTGCGAGGTTGTCGCATATATTCGGGGCCGGTTCACCTAAAGACGATCCCAGGGTGTTCGCGGAGTTCGCTCGTTCAGTCATGGCATGTGAAAATATCGTCCTGAAAACTGAGGGCGATACGCGAGGAAATTATTGCTATTCGGCTGACGCGGTTCGGGCTCTTTTGCTCATCGCGCTGAAAGGCGAAAACGGCGAAGCATATAACGTGGTAAATCCCAAAGAGAGCGTTGCGATACGGCAAATGGCCGGAATCGTTGCGGAGCGCATTTGCGAGGGCAGGGTGCTGGTTATTTTGGATAAACCGACGGACGAAAAAAAACAGGGTTACGCGCCGTCAGTGAATACGAAACTTAGCGCCGAAAAACTCGAACAGCTGGGCTGGCGTCCGCAATATGGGCTTGAGGATATGTATCGCAGGATGATTTATGACTGGCGCGAGAGCCAGGGGCAGCCGGCGAGGATTTTTTTGTAGGATGCAATATTAACCGCGGTTCAGTATGGGGGGAGACCAAAGTCTCCCCGCCCGAGTCGTTAATGCCGTTCTTCCGTTTGATTTTGTAATTCGACGACGGCTTTGGCGTTTAAGTTCTTATGCCTTTGAAATGCTTTTTTCACTCTCTCGGACATTACAAAAAAATGCTCGAATAAGCAATAATTAAACGAAGAATAATCGCTGGGTGATATCTTATCGGACTCTACGCCCATTGCCGCATAGAATGTTTCTCCAAGTGTTTTCTCGACTTTTTCTTCCGTAAACAATAACTTGTTTGCGCAAGGCGCGAATATTTTGTTTGTAATGGATTTGAGCGAATCCGTAAAATTCTCGTCCGCGGAACGCTCTTTCAGGATTTGAATAATCTGGTCGTGAATGACCATTCTATCAGACAAACTTGCCAGTTCATCAAGCATGAAGTCAACGCAGAACAACTGAAAAGATTTATACAATATCAGAAATTTTTCACGCGAAGCCCCGCCAAAAATTCGCGCGGCCATATCAACCAATGATTCGCCTGATATTTTTTCCGTAAGGCTGAAAGGATCCATCTCCATAATATCTTCGGTTATTATCGGGGAAATTTCCTCGGCGAGATTTTTCGTGTTCTCAAATATTTTCCTCGCTTCATCGACAGGAATAAACATCTTCCGCATTATTTTTCCCCCTATTAAACTTTCTATAATAACGTCGTTATTTTCTATGTAACTGTGAAACTACGCGCGTTTCCGCACATTCTTAATCCTATTTTTTCTTTAGTTATTGTACACCATGTTTTTCAGTGTACAATTTGCGTGTAACAAAACCTTAACATATTATGAAATATTTTAGCAGGTTATGCAAGTGGGTTGTCGAAAAATAGCGATAATAAAGAATTTGGCACGTTGGTAATATAGTATGATTCGGTGCGATGGTGCCGAGGGGGGGACTCGAACCCCCACGTGGTCGCCCACGGCGGATTTTGAGTCCGCTGCGTCTACCATTCCGCCACCTCGGCTTGGGCTTCGATATTCAATCATACTTATCGCGTGTTGTCCAGTATTTTTTATTTGGAGTGATAAATTTGTCGATTTTATCTTTGCTAATAGCTCTTATTCTGGATTTTGTATAGGCTTAACTTTTTTTTTTGTGATTGCGTAAAATAGGCGACTGCATGTTTTTGCTCATAGATTATTATGTGAAGGTGAGTTGATATAGCTCTTTACTGAAATTTGAAAGAATGTTCCCGGCTCCGGTGAGCCTATTTTCGCGGTGCTCCGTTGAGCTGATATGAGTGTGTTTGTTGGTGGTTAGTTCTTCATCATTCAAGCACATCAAGTGAATCCAAGTATTCACGCATTTTAGATATTATTTCCTCTAATTTATCACTAATTTCTTCGTTTCGTTCAAAACATTTATCATGCTCATCACTTAAATACTGACTTGCTTCATTGCTTCTGTGGTTTATTACGAGTAATTTGTGGAAAGAAATTTGTTGTCTACATTGAATTGCTAAATTATTAAATTGATTGTAAATTTCTTTCAGAATAAAAGGAGCATTCGTATTCAAAGCTCTACTTGCAGCATTGTACGACTGAATGGCGTTTTCGCACCTTTCAATAAAAAACTTTTGTCGTTCATCTTCGGCTTTAGGTATTTCGTCATGTAAGGGAAAGAGTTTTATGTTGTCGTATACCATATTCATAACCTTTTCGGAAAGTTCTTGATAAATAATAAACGCCTTATCAAATTTTACTTTACTGATATAGTTCTTTTTTTCCAGACCATATCGAAGTTTTTCGAGTTTTTCACTTAATTGCAATTCATATTTTTTCTGAAGACGTTCTGCAATGATGTTGACAGAGATTTTGATACATACAACAATAAGTCCGGCAATACCACCGAAACTTGCGATTGATGCCAGAATTATTTTCCATACATCATTACAAGTCAAAATAATCTCTCCAAACACCTGAACAGCCTCTTGAATAAGGTTCTCTGATCCTTACGACTCTTCATCTGATGCCCATCTGAATGTCTCTAAACATCAGATAACCACGAGATCATTATATAACCGAATACAAAATATAGTCTTCGTCTATTGAAACAACTGTACAAGAGTGAGACACGAGTTATCAGAGAAATTTGATCGGATGTTATTATCGTTAATACCGGAACGGCAACTTCCATGATGACCGATTTGTGCTGATTGTTTGTGAGTTTGTCTTGAATATTGCCTACCACGATAATGCTGATTGAAGCCTGAAAGCTGTAATATCAGCGAATTATGAGGAAATTAAGAAAATCGCATCGAACGTATTGCATAAGTGAAACTGGCATGATAGAATTTTCCATTATGGAGATTGATGAGTTTATCGTGGAGAGGTCATTATAAAGTGAAGTTTGTCTCTACGGTCGTCAATGAAGAAAGGAGGAGATGCCAGCCGCAGCAGCTTTAGAGAGTTCCCATTGTATGATTCTATTGATGATAAGCAACACTAGTAGTTTTATAATATAAATCCATTCAAATTAGAAATTCCATCATTTAAGTAATATTTTTCGTATAAGACTTATTTAAAGAGGGCAACTGAAATAGCAGTCCTCATATATTAGATAAAAACGTTGAGCTCGTAATAGCAGTCATCGCTTTCCGGTGATTACGATTGCGTCAGCAACGGAGAACCGGAAAAGCGGAATAGCCGGAAATTGAACCGGCATAGACCTAAAGGAGGTAATGAAGATGCAAAACAGCATTATAGCTGTTGTGGTATATGCGCTGATAGAGGTCTTCAAGATAGAGATAGAGAGGGTTCATCATTTTGTTATCGGTGTCACAACCCTCGCTTCTGCTGCATTTGGTTGTCCGATGGTCACTTGCATGATAACTCAGCATCTCGAAATCGCAGCGCATTTCATCAATACATGCCTGCGATTTATCCCTGATCGCTGGTTTATTGATGCTGGTGATCTTGAGAAGCTGGTGAATAATCCAGTGTTAATCAAGGAATTGATTCATGAGAAGGTCGTTTTGATCAGGAGTAAACCGTCGAAAAAACTTTCTGAGTTGCTTTCGCGATTTATCCTCGACCCGGAGCTTTGTGCTGGATGTCTTGTAATTTCATGCGACGACGATGCATTTTTCCGAAATTTGTCCAGCTACATCATGTTGAATCTGGATGAGAGCAAATCATTGTCGCAGATCGTGGGATGGAAAGCAGAATGGCGGGATAATCCGCCAATAATCAGCAACTTCCCACCTGCAATTCAAACAACGCTGATAAAGGCAAATATGGAGTATATCCAGCACTATAAGCCTAGTGTTGGCAACGCTTTCTCGGATCGAATTGGTTTCAAGATCACTGACGGTGAGAAAGAAATCGACA
>Ga0099364_10001420_pt1 | contig 39681 bp, 41 predicted proteins | sample TergutTh196P3_FD_73070 | JGI IMG/M metagenome (GOLD analysis project Ga0099364, IMG submission 73070) | Microcerotermes parvus P3 segment gut microbial communities from Pointe-Noire, Republic of the Congo - Th196 P3 | ecosystem: Host-associated > Arthropoda: Insects > Digestive system > Gut ... | reverse complement strand
CTGCTGCCGGTTATGTTGGCAAACTTTCGAGGAGGGGGGCTATCTTCCTTTCATCAATCTCAAGATCGAGCTGCCATAGAAGCCTTGAAAGTGCGCAAACGTTTTGGACATATAAGTTTTTTTCGCTTTATGGGTAGCCTTCTGTATTTTAAATTGAAACCTTGGATGTGCATGGGATGATGCAGTCAAAAAAGCGTTTTTCAACCGCAATAAAAAGTTGGATAATCAGAATATTTTTTGTATCTTTGCGATCCGGAAACACAACTCCCAAAACATGCAACGAAAAAAAATCTTCATAAGCAGTGTTCAATCAGAATTTGCAGCAGAGCGGCAGATTTTGTTTGAGTATTTGACTACGGAACCCGCGAATCCCCTGATTGCAGAAGCCATGTACCTGCGTGGCACCATTGAGCGAATGGGAACAGGTACCGAGGAAATGACCAAACAATGTTTAGCAAAAGGGCTTAACAAGCCGGAATTTGTCCCCCATTACGGTTTTCAAACGACAATAAGAAGGGCTGTCCTACAAGTACCCAACCTAGAAAAAGACCTAGAAAAAGGCACGGAAAAAGTCACTGAAAAGGTTATAAAAAGTGTGGAAAAAAAGTTGGGTGAAAAGTTGGGTGAAAATCGCATGGCAATTTTAAGTTTTATGCAGGAAACACCAACCATTACAATCCCGGAAATAGCACAAAAATTAGGCATTTCCGAAACGGCTGTGCAAAATAACATAAAAAAATTAAAAATACTTGGTGCTATCCAGCGCATAGGTCCCGACAAAGGCGGGTATTGGAAAGTAAAAATGTAAGCAAAAATCAACCAAAATACATGTCCACTGAAGTAAACCACACCAAATACAGCGAAATCCTGCGCTACATCATCACCGAAATCAAATCCACTCGGGTGACGCTTGCACATAGGATCAATTCGTCGATGATGCAAATGTATTGGAACATAGGCGAACGGCTGTCTGCAGAACAGTTGGAAAAAGGATACGGCAGCAGTGTGGTAAAACGTCTTTCTGCCGACTTGCAGCAAGAATTTCCCAACACAACAGGGTTCTCGCCACGAAACCTGTGGGATATGAAACGGTTTTATGAGTTTTATGCACTTGCTGACGAAAAAATGCGACAGCTTGTCGCACTATTGCCATGGAAACATAATTTGCTTATTATGAGTGGTACCAGCTCAATAGACGAGGCAAAATATTATGTAGAACTAACACATGAGAACAGTTTGTCGCGAAATGTGTTACTCAATTTTATCAAAGCAGACAGTTACAAAAACGCAAAATTATTGCCCAAACACAACAATTTTGCACATACTTTGCCGGAAGACTTTCAGGAGCAGGCAAACGAAATTTTGAAATCCACCTACAACCTTGAGATGCTCGGGCTCAAACACCCGATCAAAGAGCGAGAGTTGGAACAGCGATTAGTCGAAAAAATCAAATACTTTCTGTTAGAACTTGGCACAGGGTTTACCTTTGTTGGCAACCAGTACCGCCTTTCGCACAACGAGAAAGAGTACTTTGTAGATTTGCTGTTTTTCAATCGCAAGCTACGTTCGTTGGTGGCTATTGATTTGAAAGTTGGCGAATTTGAGCCGGAGTTTGTAGGTAAGATGAATTATTACCTTGGCTTGCTCGATGATAAAGTAAGGCAAGAAGACGAAAACCGTTCAATAGGCATCATCATGTGTGCCTCAAAAGGAAAAGTAGATATAGAGCTTGCCTTGCGTGATTTCAATAAGCCGATTGGGGTTGCGGAGTATCAGTTGCAGTTTCCGGAGAAGGAAATCAAGGAGTTGATCAGTAGAGAGATTGAAGAATTTACGGCAGAAAAAATGTAAACAAAAATGTCCATCAAAAAAAACATATTCTACAACGTCTCATTAAGTGTGCTTAATGTGTTGTTTCCTATTATCACCGCGCCGTATATCTCGCGGGTGTTGGGAGTGGAGAATGTTGGGGTGGTTCGGTTTGTTATGGCAAACGTGGGTTATTTTGCGTTGTTTGCAACTTTGGGGATTGGTTTCTATGGCGTTCGGGAATTAGCAAAATACAGAGATGATCAGGCAAAATGTTCGCAGATTTTTTCCTCGCTATTCACCATTGTATTTTGCAGTACATTGGTGGTTGCTTTGCTTTTCGTTTTGTTTATAAACTTTATCCCTGAATTTAGGGAACACCGTCTGCTTTTTTCACTATATGGCATAACGCTCTATCTCACCCCCATCACGATGGATTGGTATTTTCAAGCAAAGGAAAATTTCCGAATGATTACAATTCGTTCCTTAGTAGTGAAGTTGTTGGCACTCGCTTCTTTGTTTATTTTCGTTCGGGAACGTAGCGATGTTGTGCCGTATATCCTTATTACTGTCTTTTCAATAGTAGCAACGAATGTATGGAATTTATACTATGCTTTTAATACCGGCTTACGCTTAACATTGTGCAAACTTGATCTGCGTCGACATATCAAACCTATGTTTGTGTTCATGAGTTCTAATGTTGCAATCGGCGTTTTTGTAATGATAAATATCGTGATGTTAGGGTTTTTATCATCATACGAACAGGTTGGATACTATACTTCGGCCAATATTATTTTGATTGCTGTAACAGGACTTTTAGCCGCAGTAAGCACTGCTCTTTTGCCTCGACTTTCATTCAACGATGCACAAAAGGACGACGAAACCAATGCTGTACTCCTGCAAAAAACATTTGATTTGAATGCACTGTTAATCGTGCCGATGGCTGTGGGCTTATGTTTAGTTGCCTCTCGTTTTGTGCCTCTGTTTTTCGGTAACGAATTTGCTGGAAGTATTGTGCCTATGCAGATTTTATCGTTTAATTTTATATTTGTTATGTTTAATTACCTTCTGGGGTTCAATGTGTTGATGGTGTTTGGTTATGAAAAAAAATACTTACTTACTGTTGTTTGTGCAGCATTCCTTTCGTTTGTACTCAACTTATTATTTATCTCATATTATGGTGCCATGGGAGCAGCTATAGTGGCTGTGGTGGCTAATGGTTTTTCAAGCGGGTGTTTTTTGTATTTTGTAAATAAATTTACCAAAATACGTTTTCGTTGGAAAGCAATAAGGACTGCAATTGTATTTTCTTTGCCATTTTTTGTACTATACTACCTTTTCAACATGCTGATGATACATGATATTATGTTTTTGTGTGCCTTTGTGTGCCTGTCGGCAGCGGTGTATTTCTTTCTGCAATTTAAGGCAAAAAATTATCTGGTGCACCAAATGGTCGAATTGGGGATAAGTCGATTAAAGAAAAAAAAACCTTAAAATTATGGAACATTCCAAACCAAAAAAATGAATAGAGAAGCAAATGTGATACGGCTAAATGCCTTGGAAATCCCGTCCGTTAAAAACGCAATGTACCTGCATTATAGTAGCTATTTCAAGGATTTGAAAAAGGTGTTTGATACGCACATCAAAGAAAATGATCGCGTGTTTGACATTGGTTGCGGAAATAAGCCATTTGAAACGTATATCAGAGATTTAACAAAAAGAATTGACGGGGATTCCTATGTGGGCTGTGACATAGTTCAATCATCTGAAAACAAGGTAGACATATTATGCGAGGCCACAAATATACCGGAGTCAGCGGAAACATACGATGTAGTAGTATGTACCCAAGTTATAGAACATGTATTTGACCATCAAAAAGTGTTTGAAGAAGCTTACAGATTATTAAAACCTGGCGGAAAATTTATTGTAAGTGGACCCTTTATTTTTGAAAAGCATGAAAAACCTTACGATTTTTATCGGTTTACGAATTATGGTTTTGAAACGTTGTTAATTCGTGCAGGGTTTGAAATTAAAGAAGGTATTGCCAATGGTGGCAAATGGGCGGTTCTCGGACATTTGATGATACGTTGTTTTGCGAGTAAGAGACGCTTAAAATTCTTTTTGAGCAAAGTAATTCGGCGCATTTGGAACACTGCCGTAATTTTGTTTTGCAATTTGTTTTTCCATTATTTGGATAATCGCCGCGAAAATAGTGACGAATTTACATTGAATTATATTTATGTGGGCGAAAAAAAAGACAGTAATTAATAATCAATAATACTCTAATGAAAAAAATTCTTTTTGTATCGGGACTTTCTATAAAACCACACAGTGGCGGGGTTGAGCGTATTACCCACCTACTTACAACAGAGATGCTAAGCAGGGGCTACGAAATCATGTATTTGGCTTTAAGGTGTGAAGAAAAAGATAATGACGTTGTGTATAGTGCCCCGCAATATTTTTTTCCAACCTCAGATGTTTTTTCTCAAGATAATACCATATTTTACAATAATTTCATTCGAGAACATCAGATAGATGTAGTGATTAATCAGCAATGTCCCGGTAATGAATCTTATTTGTTCCTAAATCTTGACCCCGATAACAGAAAAAATGTCAAGGTTATTACAGTATGTCACAACAAACCTCTGTGTGGGCTTGATCATTTCCACAAGTACTCCGAAAGAAAGATAGAAATCTCTGCCGTTGAAACCGTAAAATTTGGGATAAAGCTGAGTTTATTTCCTGTGTTTCGTTTTATACGCAAGCAAAGAAGAAAACGGTCGTTTCAGTTTATTATTAAAAATAGCGATCATTTTGTCGTTTATACAGACGCTTATGCAAAAGAAATTAGCGAAATATTAAATCGTGATGAAAATGACATAAGTGCCGTTGTTATTCCAAATCCTAACACATATTCATACAACGGCGAAAACAATTTTGATAAAAAAAAGCAAGTTCTTTATGTTGGACGATTTAGTTCCAATCAGAAGCGTCCTGATTTACTTTTGAAAATATGGCGTAAAATGTATAAGCAGCACCCTGATTGGGAATTGATTTTTTGCGGTTCGGGAGAAATGGAAAAAATGATGAAACATTATGCGAAAAAACACAAACTACAAAATGTAACTTTTTGCGGAACTGTTGACCCGTTGCCTTATTATCAACAAGCATCTATTTTTGCAATGACTTCCATATACGAAGGGTTTCCGATGGTTTTAACGGAAGCTATGAAAAATGAATGTGTTCCCATTGCATTTGATAGTTTTGCGGCTGTCAACGATGTGATTATTCCCGGAAAAACAGGCGTTTTGGTTAGACACTTCAACTTGTCAGAGTTTTCGCAAAAACTATCTGATTTGATGGCAGATGAGCAACAGCGAAAGACTATGGCAAAAGAGGCTATGCAGCATGTAAAACGATTCGATATATCAAATATCATTGAAAAGTGGATTCGGTTGATTGAAAAATAATGTGCTCTATGAAAAAAATAATGCTCATATTTGGTACCCGCCCGGAAGCTATAAAAATGGCACCTTTAGTCAAAGAATTTCAAAAACACAATGAAAACTTTGACACCAAAGTTTGCGTTACGGCTCAGCATCGAGAAATGCTCGATCAGGTGTTGGCATTTTTTGAAATTAAACCCGACTATGACCTTAACTTAATGCGTCCCGGGCAAAACTTATACCAGCTTACGGCTGATGTAATTGTAGGACTGAAGCCCGTTTTGGAAGAATTCAAACCCGATGTTGTTTTAGTACACGGCGACACAACAACATCTACAGCCGCTGCCCTCGCTGCTTTCTACGCAGGTGCAAAAGTCGGACACGTGGAAGCGGGACTAAGAACTCACAACAAACTTGCACCTTTTCCCGAAGAAATCAACCGTCAACTAACCTCTCGCATTGCTGATTACAATTTTGCACCTACTCAAAAATCAAAGCAAAATCTTTTGAACGAAAACATCGCTGAAGATAACATCACCATCACCGGAAACACAGTCATAGATGCTCTTTTGTGGGCACAGGAAAAATTAAAAACATACGAAGACGATGAAATACGAGGATTAAAACAGATGGTTGATTCCACAAAGAAAATGATTTTGGTAACCGGACATCGTCGCGAAAATTTTGGTGATGGTTTTCTCAATATCTGCAAAGCCATAAAGCAAATTGCAGAAGAAAATCAGGATGTTCAAATCATCTATCCTGTACACCTCAACCCCAACGTGCAAAAGCCTGTTTATGATTTGTTAAACAATCTATCAAATGTGAAGTTAATAGCTCCTTTGGCATATCCCGCTTTTGTTTGGTTAATGATGCAAAGTTATCTGATTTTGACCGATAGTGGCGGAGTACAGGAAGAAGCACCGAGCCTTGGCAAGCCTGTGTTAGTCATGCGCGATGTAACCGAACGCCCCGAGGCAGTGGAGGCAGGCACGGTAAAAATAGTGGGAACAGATTGCGAGAAAATCGTTTCAAATATTAATGCGTTATTGAGTAATACTTCTTTGTATCAACAAATGAGCAAAGCTCATAACCCTTACGGAGATGGGAAAGCTAGTAAAAAAATACTACAAACTTTATGAAAAAAAGAATTTTATTTATTGCCCCCTACTGCATTCCTGTGAATAATCCGGAGGCTATATGCAACGCAAAGCTCTTGAAAGTGCTGAGTGATGCCGGACACACAATAGATGTAATTTGTAAGAACAGCACAAGGTTTGTGCAGCCGGATACTTTGGACGAGTTTTTTACAAACAATCTAACTTCTCTGAAAATATGTCGAGTAGAAGATAAAATTACATTGAAAACAATTATAGATCATCTGCGTGTGCTTTTTAAAACGGGATATGTTTACAAAGGGACACACTGGGTAATATATGCAATCTCTGAGGGAGAAAAATTAATTAAAAAAAATACATATGACGTAATCATGTCGCGGGCTCCATTAGGCGAATTAGCAGCATTATACTTGTCCAAAAAACACAAAATAAAATGGGTTAACAATTGGAACGATCCTTACCCGTGGAAGTGTTTCCCTAAGCCGTATGGCTCTGGAATCAAAGCCAAATTGAGGAAAATAGAAAAACGTCTTTTTGAAGATATTGCAAAAAATGCATCTATTCAAACATTTCCAAGTCAAAGGCTGTGTGATTATATGGTTCAATACATGAACATACCAAAGGAAAAGACTTTGGTTGTACCGCACATTTGTGTGGATGGTATGTTTGATTTTAATGAGGAGGTTTGTTCTCACAGTGGGTTGCGGATAATTCATGCGGGTAATGCATCATTCCCTCGTTCTCCATACACGTTACTAGAAGGTCTTCAAAAATTTAAGAAAAATAACCCTGAGGCTGAATTCGAAGTCGCTTTCATTGGAAAACAAGACACCAATTTTCATGAATTGGTTGACAAATTTAAACTTGAAAACCACATAACCGTACTTCCCCCCTCGGATTATTTGTCAAATCTGAAATTGATGTCCGAATATGATTTGGCGTTGCTGATTGAAGCTAATCTGGAAGAAGGCATATTTTTACCAACCAAACTTGGCGATTATATGCAATCTTGTCTGCCTGTATGGGCAATCAGTCCCCAAAAAGGTGTTTTGAACGATTTGTATATAAGCAATAAAATTAGTTACTTTTCTAATGTGGCACATGTTGATTCTATCGCTGATGAAATGAGTTTAATTTATGAGGACTTTGTAAAGAGCAAGGGTGTTTTGCCTCGACAAAAAATTATTGAAGAATATAGTTCTTCCACAGTATTGGATTTATATACAAACTATGTCTTATGAACCCCCAACGCTAAATAACATGAATAATACAGTAATATCAATAATAGTTCCTGTGTACGACGTAGAATCTTCGTATAACAAACAAAAAACAAAAATCAGAAAGAAATGTTTTTAGCCTTGTGTTTATTATATTTCGTTGTGTTTGCATTTTCATTAAATGATATTTTTGCAACACCAACCTCTTTAAGAAAAAAGATTTACTTCTTTTTGTCTTGTGCAATCGCTATTTTTTCGTTTCTTATTTACGATAAAATTCCTGCCACAGATGCTGTCAACTACGTGTACAATTACGATAGCTTATCATCGTTTGCCGATTATATTAAGGGCATCAACAGGGGAATACACGGATATGAAGCAGGGTTCAGCCTTGTTAGTTTGTTTATGAAAATATTTATCAACAATGGTGTTTTTGCAATGTCCCTGATTGCCGCTCTCGGCGTTTTGGGAATAACTTATCAAATATCCCGCTATACGCAATTTTGGTTTATTGCATTGTTGGTATACATAGGACATTTTTATGGTTGGAATGGACTCATCTTGTTGAGGCAGACTTGTGCTTTAGTGATTTTATTCCCACTACTGAAATATATTCCGGAAAAAAAGTATTTTCGGGCGATTCTGTTGATACTATTGGCAACTTTATTTCACGCAAGTTCTCTGATATATCTGTTGGTATTTCCTCTGTATAAAATTTTGCAAAATAATAAACTTGTGTTTGTGGCTATTATTGCGTCATTTTTGATTGGGTATTTTGAGGTTATTCCTCGCTTTATTATTATGATTTCCGATAGTATACCAAGGGGAGAAATTTTAGAAAATTACATATTAAATCCAGGGAAAGGCATTAATTGGCTTTCTTATTTGGTGATGCTGTTTGTGTGGAGTGTTGCTGTATACTTTAAACAAACGCTGTGCCAGAATAATAAGTACGTAGAAGTATCTATTGTCTACTTAGGCTTGGCTATAATATGCGCAGGATTATTCCAGCAATTTGAAATTGTAATCAGATTTGTAATGTCTTTTAATTTTTATGCTTACGTTGTCCTTTTTCCTGCATTTATTTACATATTCAAAAATAATTGGCAAAATCGGTTGATGTATGTTAGTCTTTTAGGGGTATATTTGCTGTTGTTTTTTGTTCGTTTCTTTTACATTTTAGATAAATATTGATTATGCTGATTACTGTTTTTACTCCAACCTACAACCGAGCCTACATTCTCCCCCAACTTTATAAAAGTTTGGTGGAGCAAACCGACAAATCTTTTGAGTGGTTAATTGTGGATGACGGTAGCGTTGATAATACATCTGAATTAGTTGCAGAATGGAAAAAGGAAAACAAGATAATCATTCGCTACATAAAAACAGCCAATGGGGGCAAGCAACGTGCTATTAACTGTGGAACAAAAGAAGCAAAAGGAGAGCTTTTTTTCATTGTCGACGATGACGATTACATAAGTTCTGATGCCATTGCAATAATACAATCAGATTGGGGAAAAATAGCAGAAGCAAAAGAAACCATTTCCGGACTTTGTTTCAAGAAAGTTATTTATACTACAGGAAAAATTATTGGAAAAGATTTTCCGGAACCGCCTGTTGCATCTTCCTTATTAAGCATGATTCACCGCTATGGGGTTACGGGCGATATGGGACAAGTATTTCTAACCGAGATATTGCGTCAATTTCCTTTTCCTGAAATTGAAGGAGAAAAATTTGTTCCCGAGGGCTTTATATGGAATCGAATTACGAATGAAAACCCCATGCTTTTCATAAATAAAGGCATTTACTTTTGTGAATATCTGCCAGACGGTTACTCTCGCAACGTCAAGCAAAATTTCAAGCAAAATCCTATTGGATTTGCGATTTACTATAGAGATATTTTGAGATACAAAGAAGTCCCCCTAATGGGGAAAATCAAAGCCTTAATACGATATTTTCAAATGCAGTATTACATTTTATGCAAAAGAAAAAGTTAATTTATATTATTCCCAGCCTTGGTGTTGGTGGAGCTGAAGTCGCTCTTTTGAGCGCTATTCCTGAATTGAACAGAAATTTTGATTTTAGGGTAATTTGTTTAAGTTCATTTAGATCAAGTTTTCTCGCCGGATTATCAGAGGAAGAACGCCGCAATGTGCTGATATTTGCAGGATTTCCTACCAACTATGTTCGTGCGTTACGCTACATCTTAAAGTTTAAGCCGGATATGGTTATAACGTCTTTGTGGAAAGCAACACCTTTGGGAATTATGACAAAACTCTTTCAATCAAAGGTTAAATTCGTTGAGTTTATTCATAATACAGTCTATTTTCATTTTTTTGATAAATTATTCACAAAATTAGCCTTAAAATCGGCAGATATTGTTTTCTGTGATTCGGCTTCGGCTAAAACTTTCGTGGAAAAGCAAGGTTATCGGAAACCTGCGGAGATAATTTCTTTCTTGCGATTTCAATCACCCAAGCAATGGCAGAGGAGAGAAAAAATCTCTTTGAAAGCCCTGTTTGTCGGTCGTTTTCATGAACAAAAACGGATTGACCGATTGGTACTTTTAGTAAAAAAACTAGTCGATGCAGGATTAGATTTTCGAGTGGATTTGTTTGGACGAGACGACGGAACGATGGAGTTGGTTAAAACATTAATCAAGGAAAATCATCTAGAAAATAACATTTTTTTGAAAGGAGAAATTGCCACAGACAAAGTGCAAGGATTATTTGCCGATTATGATTTTTATTTCCAAACAAGCGAGGTGGAAGGAATGGCGATGTCGGTTGTCGAAGCTATGCAACACGGACTTGTTTGTGTATTAACCAATGTTGGAGAAATTCGCAATTATGCTAAAAATGGCGAAAATGCAGTTGTCATAAATGATGATTTTAATTTAAATGAAATAGTTGAACAATTAAAACAGATTACCAATGACATTAATTTAGCAAACAAAATTTCTCAGAATGCATACTTAACCTTTGCAGAACAAAAAAACTTTGCGACCTCTTTGATTGAGGCTATAAATAAATTAGTATAGACTTTGAAACAAATGTTACACAAAAAACACATAATCTTCGCTGGCAACACTGCCTGGAGCATGTACAATTTTCGAAGAAATTTGATACAAGCGTTTGTTGCTAATGACTATACGGTAACCGTTTTGGCACCACACGACAATGTTTTTACACCAAAATTATTGGAGTTATCGGTTAATTTTATACCTGTTGCCATCAATCCCAAAGGAACAAATCCCATACAAGATATACGGTTATTTTTGCGATACAAGAAAATTTTCAAACGCATAAAACCTGACTTTATATTCTTCTACACCATAAAGCCCAACATATACGGCAGCTTAGCTGCACAACGTTGCAAAATACCACATATTGCGGTTACAACAGGGTTAGGATATACTTTTTTAGCCAACAATTTGACATCAAAAATCTCAAAATATCTTTATAAAATTGCCTTTCAAAAAGTCGAGCAGGTATGGTTCTTAAATGACGATGATAGGCAAGCATTCCTTCATCACAAATTGGTTGACAAACCAAAAACTTTTGTGTTGAATGGTGAGGGTGTTGATTTGGAACGATTTCATATATCGTCGCTACAAAAAAAAACGCCCGTTACATTTTTGCTTGCATCGCGTATGTTGTGGGATAAGGGTGTAGGCGAATTTGTGGAGGCTGCACGCATAATCAAGCGAAAATATCCTGACACAAAATTTCAACTTTTGGGCTTTTTAGGCGTCGGAAATCCGACTGCAATTTGCAAGAAACAAATGGATAAGTGGCAATCTGAAGGCATTATTGATTATTTGGGTGTTACGGACGACGTAAAACCTTTTATTGAGGCTGCAACCTGTGTTGTTTTGCCCTCTTATTATCGCGAAGGTATTCCTTTTATTCTTTTGGAAGGAGCAGCTTCAGGTAGACCGGTTATTACAACCAATTGGGTAGGATGTAAGGAAACCGTAGAAGACAATATTACCGGCTTTATGTGCAACGTGAAAGATCCTGTAGGGTTGGCTGCATGTATGGAGAAAGCGATACTGTTGTCCCCGGAGCAGTACAGAGATATGGCTTTAGCGGGCAGAAAAAAAATGGAGCAAGAATTTGATGTGCAATTAGTGATAAAGCATTATTTGGAAATTTTGGCAAAACAGCAATTCCCTACAAAATCAGAACATTACAAAAAACAACAAACATAAGCAACATCTTTGATTTATGCAAAAAAGCATTATGCAAATTTGCATAATTGGAAAATAATTCGTATCTTTGCACAAAAATAATTGAATTATGAATCCTTTTTCCTACGGTACGATTGTAAAGGGGAGTAACTTTTACGACAGAGAAAAGGAGTGTGTAAGGCTGGTCGACACACTCTCGGGGGGCAACAATATGGTGTTGCTTGCTCCGCGCAGGTTTGGAAAAACATCGCTGGTTTTTAGGGCTATAGAGCAACTTGAGCAACAGGGTTTCCTGTGTGTTTACTTCGACTTTATGCCTGTGTTTTCGCCGGAATCGTTTGTGCGACTTTACACAAAGGCTCTTTCGGCAAAAATGTCGAATCTGAACAAATTTGCCAAAACTTTTACTTCTGCAATCAAAAGTATTCGTCCGGTTTTAACGTTTGGACAAGATGGAAAACTCGAGCTATCTATCGACTTCGCTAATGCCGAAATCAACGAAACGGTCATCTCGCAACTGTTGGATATGCCCGAATTGCTTGCCGGGAAAAACAAGCGTGTCATCGTATTTTTTGATGAATTTCAAGAAGTGGAAAAACTTCAAAACATCAATTTTGAAGCCCTTTTGCGAAGTAAAATACAACAACAGCAAAAAACAAACTATCTATTCTTTGGGAGCAAAACACATCTGCTCAAAGAGATGTTTAACAACAAAAAGAGAGCGTTCTACAATTCTGCATCGCAAATGACGATAGGTCCTTTACCCCAAAAGGATACCCTGAAATTTCTACAAACCAAATTTGCAAAATCGAACATCGCAATTGATGAAGATGTTGCCAAATATTTAATCGCTGTTGCTGCCGACATTCCGCATTACATCCAACTGTTGGCTTCGGAAATATGGCAAAAAGCCGTTAATAGCCTTGCCTCTGTTGATAAAAAATTAGTGGACGATTGTGCAAAAGATGTGTTGGCACTTAAAAGCGATTATTATATGGAGCTTTTTGATCGCCAATCGCAAAGCCGCAAACAATTGCTTGGAGCGTTAACCATTGAGGGGAAGAAATTGTTTTCTGCCGCCTATATCCAAAAGCACCGACTGCCTCCTCCTGCAACGTTACAGCGTGCCGTTAAAGAGATGATCAACGATGGAATAATTGAAAAAATTGATGATGAATACTTCATTGCTGATCCGTTTTTCAAGCTGTTTATTGCACAGTAGGGCGGCTATTGGCAAATACTGAAAAACAACAAAGAACAACTATAATTATACAAAAAAAAACATACTGAACAAACCATGAAAAAAAATGCTCTAATCACAGGAATCACAGGACAAGACGGTGCTTATCTCGCCGAGTTTTTGTTAAAAAAAGGCTACACCGTTCACGGTATCAAACGCCGCTCATCGCTTTTCAATACTGAGCGTATCGACCATCTGTATCAGGATCCGCATGTGGATAATCGGGACTTTGTGCTGCACTACGGCGACATGACCGACTCCATGAATCTGACCAAAATCATTCAGGAAATTCAGCCTAACGAAATTTACAATCTGGCTGCAATGTCGCATGTGAAAGTTTCGTTTGATACGCCGGAGTACACTGCAAACGCAGATGGGGTAGGTGCTTTGAGATTGTTGGAAGCCATTCGTCTGTTGGGATTGACAGACCAATGTAAAATTTATCAAGCCTCAACATCGGAGCTTTATGGCTTGGTTCAAGAAGTTCCGCAAACCGAGCGAACGCCGTTCTATCCGCGTTCGCCTTACGCGGTCGCAAAGATGTACGCCTACTGGATTACGGTGAATTACCGCGAGGCATACAACATACATGCGAGCAATGGAATTTTGTTCAACCACGAATCGCCTATTCGTGGCGAAACCTTTGTTACCCGAAAAATTACTCGTGCTGCAGCACGAATCGTAACGGGTATGCAGGATAAACTTTTCCTCGGAAACCTTAGTTCCAAGCGGGATTGGGGGCATGCGAAAGATTATGTGGAGGCTATGTATTTGATTTTGCAACAAGACGAGCCGGATGATTATGTTATCGCAACAGGCATCACAACATCGATCCGAGATTTTGTGAAAATGACTTTTGCTAAATTGGGTATAACCATTGAATTTACAGGCGAAGGAGTGAATGAGAAAGGTTTTCTCGCAGATATTGATACACGCATTTTTTCAGAAACCGTTGGCGAAGAATTTTTAGACCATATTCAGAAACGCCTGAAAACAGAGCTGGTCGGAGTGGACACGCGATACTTCCGACCTACGGAAGTGGATTTGCTGATAGGTGATTCCACAAAGGCAAGAACCAAACTCGGCTGGAAACCCAAATACGACCTTGATGCACTCATCGAAGAGATGATTTTGAGCGATGTCAAATTGTTCAAAAAAGAGAACTATCTCAAAGAGGGCGGATTTACATTACTTAACTATTTTGAATAAAGTGGAAAAACACGCAAAGATATATGTAGCGGGGCATACAGGACTTGTCGGCTCTGCCATTTGGAAAAATTTACAGCAAAAAGGATACGCCAATTTGCTTGGTAAAACGCTTGAGGAATTGGACTTGAGAAATCAACACGATGTTGACAAATTTTTTGCGTCCGAAACGCCCGACTATGTTTTTTTATGTGCTGCGAAAGTTGGCGGAATCGTAGCAAACAATACCTATAGAGCGGATTTTATTTACGAAAATTTGCAGATTCAAAACAACGTTATTCACTCGGCGTGGAAACATGGTGTGAAGAAATTATTGTTTCTCGGATCAACGTGTATTTATCCGAAAGATGCACCTCAGCCCATGCAGGAAGATGCTTTGTTGACGGGAGTTTTGGAATATACCAACGAGCCGTATGCTGTTGCAAAGATAGCAGGAATCAAACTTTGCGAGAGTTACAATTTGCAATACGGAACGAATTTTTTGGCGGTTATGCCGACAAATTTGTATGGTCCGAATGATAATTTCAATTTGGAAACCAGCCATGTTTTGCCGGCTCTGATTCGGAAAATGCATCTCGCCAAACTTCTGAAAGAAGGCGATTTCAAAGGCATTCGAGAAGATTTGAAGGTGCGACCGATCGAACAAACCGATGGCACGGCTTCCGAAAAAAACATTCAAGACATCTTGGCAAAATACGGCATCACCTCCGAAAGCGTAGAGATTTGGGGCACAGGCAAGCCTTTGCGCGAATTTCTTTGGAGTGAGGATATGGCTGATGCCTGTGTGTTTGTGATGGAGAACGTTCAATTTTCGGACTTGACAAAAGGCAGTGTGGATATCCGAAATTGTCACATCAACATCGGCACAGGAAAGGAAGTATCCATCGCCGAACTGGCATCAATTATTCAATCCGTAGTTGGCTACAACGGGCGGATTATCTACAATTCTCAAAGACCCGACGGCACCATGCGCAAACTCACCGACCCTTCGAAGTTGCATGCATTGGGCTGGCGGCATTCCATTGAACTGCCGGAGGGAATACGAAAAATGTATGATTGGTATGTTAACTAAACAAACGAGAATATTAAACAATGAACATCACCCTAATCGGCGCCTCCGGATTTATAGGATCGTGCCTAATCGAACAACTGAAACAAAACACCAACCACCAACTCTCTAACATCGACAAACAACAAAGCCCGGTTTACCCTGAACTGACAACGCTTGCAGACGTTCGTGACAAAGAAAAATTAAAGTCCTTGTTGCAAAACACAGATGTTGTGGTGTTGCTTGCTGCCGAACATCGCGATGATGTTTCGCCTACATCGTTATATTACGATGTGAATGTGGAAGGTGCACGAAATGTGCTGGATGCCATGGATTTCTGTAATGTAAAAAAAATTGTTTTTACAAGTTCCGTCGCAGTATATGGCTTGAACAAAGACAATCCCAACGAAGACCATCTCGCCGATCCGTTCAATCACTATGGCAAAAGTAAATGGCAAGCCGAAGAAGTTTTGCGTGAATGGTACAACAAAAACAGTGACGACAAAACGCTCACCATCGTACGTCCGACGGTGATTTTCGGCGAGCGAAACCGTGGAAATGTTTACAATCTTTTGAAACAAATTGCATCAGAACATTTTCTCAAAATCGGTTCGTGTAACAACAAAAAATCCATGGCATACGTTGGAAATGTTGCTTTGTTGTTGTCGGATTTTATCGAAAACTCCCGCGGTTACGAGGTTTACAACTATATCGACAAACCGGATTTAACCATGAATGAATTAATTGATGTGGTTGGAAAATCGTTGAATAAAAAAATTCCGTCTGTAAAAATTCCTTATTTTTTGGGCATGTTGGGCGGTTATGGCTTTGATATATTTGCTAAAATAACCGGAAAAAAATTGCCGATAAGTAGCGTTCGGGTCAAAAAATTCTGTGCCACAACACAGTTTGATGCGACGAAAGTTTTTACTTCCGGATTTGTGCCTGTTTGCTCGCTATCCGAGGGATTGGACCGAACCATTAAATTCGAATTTGTACACCAAAAAACAGACGATTTGGTATTTGTTTCGGAATAAAACGAACAAATTTCCCCAAATTAGGTCTCTCAAAAATTATGTTTCTCAAACATAATTTTTGTACACGTTAGCATAATACAAATTTTTTTCGTATCTTTGCAAAACCAAAACTAAAAACACTATGTTAGAAGAAACCACATCTCAAAACTCTAAAGAAAAAGAAATTGACTTGCTTGATATGACAGGCAAAATGTTTTCCGGAATCGGAAAAGGCATTAGTGCCTTGTTTCATTGGATCCAAACCATCATTGGGAAACTATTCAGATTTGCACTAAAACACTGGTGGATTCTCGCCATTTGTACTGTTCTCGGTGGTGTTGCCGGTTATCTCAAAGCAACCTTTCAAAAACCGTATTTCGAAACGGAAATGTTGGTTGAAACGCAGATTATTCCTCGTGCACAAATTGCCGATCGAATCAATAATTTGCAACTTCTAATCAGAGACAACAGTAATATCGCTCTTGCGAAAGTTTTGGGTATTCCCGAAAAAGAAGTTAAAGATATCTTTTTCATTAAAGCCGATTTGGTTAATGTGAAAGTTGACCGAGTAAAGAGTAAAACAGATAGCGTAGAAGAGGAATTAGGACCGCAATTTTTACGCATTCGGATTCGCGTTTGGGAAAATCACAGCATTGCACGAATGGAGCAGGCTCTTGAGAAATTTATAGAAGCCGATCCTTACACTCAAGAACGTTTGGAGGTTTTCAGGCGAAACAATCTTGCACAACAAGCCGCCATAGAAGGAGAAATCGAGCAATTGCAGTTGTTTCAAAAGAAAAATATCGAAAAAAGTTCGTCGGTGATGACTTCCGGAGCGATGCCTCTTATGGTGCAAAACGAAGAACGAACCTATGTTGGTGAAATTTTGGATCTTAAAAACCAAATTCTTAATTTGCAGGCTGCCTACGACTTAACTCGTCCGTTGAGCATCATTCAGCCGTTTACGCCGTTCGAAAATCCGGTCGACAAACGATTGAAAAACATGGTGATTTTTGCATTTTTATTTTTCGTAGCAGGTTACAGCATTTTGTTGTTTCGCGAGAGTGGAAACCGTATATAAATTCAGATTATGATTTCGATTGCCGGAGATCTCGGTAGCGGGAAAAGCACGATTGCCAAGCGTTTGGCAGAAATGTTGGATTATGATTATTTTTCAACGGGAAGTCTTTTTCGCAAGTTGGCTGCCGAACGCGGCATGGACGTGTTGCAACTCAATATCCTTTCGGAAACCGACAAAAGTATCGATAAATACGTTGATGATAATTTGCGTGCGATTAACGATGGTGATGACTTTCGTTATATTTTGGATTCGCGAATGGCTTGGCATTTTGTCCCTAAATCGTTCAAGATTTATGCTACGGTCAAGCCGGAAATTGCTGCCCAACGTGTTTTGAACGACAAAACGCGATTTAACGAGCCGGATGCATCTAATTTGCAAGAACGAATCCAAACCTTGCTCGAGCGACAAAACGTCGAGAATCGGCGCTACAAGGATATTTACGGCGTGGATTGTCGCGACCTTTCCAACTATGATTTAGTTATTGATACATCGGAAAACACTGTGGAGGAACTGTCTAAGCAGATTTTAGACGCTTATTTGAACAATGTATAAATTAAATTTGCTAATGTTTTGATTTTTAGTTAATTGTTGTGTTTTTGTTAAAATTTTTTAAGAAAAAATTTGGTATTGTTAATAATTTTTTGTAACTTTGTGCCGTTATTAACCAAAAAATCAAACGTTATCATGAAAAAAGTATTTGCAATTTTAGCTGCTGCTTCTTTTATCGCTTTTGCATCTTGTAACAACGCTCCTAAAAATGAGGAAGAATTTGTTTGTGACGAGGTTGTTGCGGTTGATGAAGTAGAAGAAGTTGAAGAGGAAGTTGAAGAAACTCCTGCGAAATAAGTTTCGTACACCATCAAAAACATACAGGGACACACTATGTTGTGTCCCTGTGTTTTTTTTGTACATTGCAGAGACGCGGCGTGCCTCGCCTCTACAATCATCAGGCACAGATAACAAATCTGAATTACACTAAAGCATTTCTCACCTCATCTAAAAAACAAATTTCTGCTGTTTTGAATGAAAAATTTTCGGAAAAATTTATCGGTATTTCGAATTGTTTTAGATTTTCTTGCAAACTGATTTCATCGGATTGCGGATTTTTGGCATGGTTGGATTTCAGATATTGCAAAATCCTCAACCCATCAAATTTTTCGTGACAAAACTTCAAAAGTTGTGCCTCCGTTTTGGAATTATGTTTCAATTTTTGATAATCCTCCGGAGAAAAATAATGTTCAAAATTTTGATAAATTGCAGCAATTTCGTTCCATAGTTTGGGTGCGTAAATCGGATAACTGTTCCAATCTCCGTCCACACCTTTTATCAACGCCGGACCTGTTCCGAAAAACACTCTGTCGCTCAGGCGACTACTGGGATAGACCACAATTGAATTTTCGGTTGCAACCTGTCCGATTTTACACAATTGTTGTAAAAAATAAAAATCCTCTCCGCTTTTTTTGGGAGCCATACCACCCATTTTTCGATAAGCATCAACCCGAACTGCCATCGCAGATCCTAACGCAGTGAGCGCATACGGACTTCCAATCCTGACAAGGTTTTTGTGATAACAACGCATATAAATTTCGTAACGCAAAATGGCACGATTTTCGATGTCGTTTTCGGTTAATTTATGGTAATAAGGATTTGATAATGCCACGATTTTGGAATGTTCAAATATGGTAGTTACAGATTCGAAATACTCAGGCGGATACTCGGTATCAGCATCTAAACTAATAATAATATCTTCGGGATTGGCGACCTCGTTTATGGTGTCCATCAATACTTTTCTTGCCCAACCTACACCGTGATTTTTGGAAGTCCAACCCGTTGTAGATTGGTCAATTAAATGAATTTTTGCATCCAAAAAATCATTTAATGCCGCAATGGTTTTCTGATTTTGTTCAAAAATATGTTTTTTTTCGCGATCGGTTTTGTAAATTTCGGGTTGATTCACACAGACGTACAACGCAGTAGGGGGCTGCGTTTGAGCCCAAATATCGCGAATGGTTTTTTCGACATTCGGCTCGTTCATTACGGGAAGGGCTGCGTAGATTTTCATGGTGCTCAAGTATACAAATTTTGTTTCATCGTTCGAACACTGTTACCCCTTGATCACTGCCAAAGGACTAAGTTCCGTTTTAATTTTCACAAGGTCGCTCTGCAATGCCATCACCTGCGAAATGTCTTTGTAGGCAGACGATGCCTCTTCCAAATCATTTTTTCCGCGTATAGAGTGAATAATACCCTGTTCGTCGAGTTTGCGTTTTTCTTCTTCGAGATCGAGGTTGCGAATGGCGGCTTTTCGGCTCATCACGCGACCTGCACCGTGCGAACAACTCATAAAACTTTCGGGATTGCCGAGCCCTTCAACGATGTACGACTTCGTTCCTTGCGAGCCCGGAATAATACCCACTTCGCCCAACTTCGCAGATGTCGCACCTTTGCGGTGAACGATGACTTTGGTGTCGAAATGTGTTTCCCATGCAGCATAATTGTGAGCAATGTTGATCATCGGATCGTAAGTCACAGCACTGAGTACAGACGATGCAACATGCTGAATGCGCTCCATCATCAACTTGCGATTCGCTAAGGCAAACTCGGTGCAATACCTCATCTCCTGATAGTAAGTGTGTGCCTCGTCGGTTTCGAAAGGCAGGAAAGCCAAATCCGCCTTGGAACTCACTTCGGAGTAGTACATCGCATTGAGTTTTTTCGCTCTTTTGTTGTAGTGTTCTGCCACTTGCAAACCAAAATTTCGACTGCCGGAATGCACCATAATCCAAAGAAATCCATCATCACAGCGTTGCAATTCGATGAAGTGATTGCCACCACCGAGTGTGCCGAGTTGCTTGAGTGCCGCGAGATACAGACGTTTCACGACAACCATCTCATCTACATTAAACCCTTGCGGCATCAGCGTTTCGTCCTGTCGTTCCTTGTGATGATTAAATCCGAGCGGAACAAGTTCGCGGACACCCGCCATGATTTGCGTCAGTTGTTCGCGACTGACCTCATCAACTTTGACAGAGGTTTTCACCGCACACATACCGCAGCCAATATCCACACCAACGGCGTTAGGAATGATCACGTTGTCGGTCGCTAACACGCCCCCAATGGGCATTCCGTAGCCCTGATGCGTGTCGGGCATCAAGCAAATATGACTGACGGCGAACGGCAGATTAGCGAGATTCATAGCTTGTTTCAACGCACCCTCCTCAGGGTCATTGAGCCATAGTTTGATGGGGATTTTTTCGGTTGAGATAACTTTTTGCATGGGTTGAAATTTTTTAGGGGGTTAATCTTTTTGGTGATGTCTTGATCAATTCGAGGATATCCTCGAAATGATCCGAAAGCCTTTGTTTACTGTTCTTACAGGCATCTTTGGCTTTTTCGATTACAGGTAAAAAATGGCGATATTCGGAATATTCTAAGGCTTTCGCCATATCCCTTGCCGACCAAAATTCCATGCCATGTTCATCAAGTCTTCGGATTTGCTCGAAAACACTCTGTGTTCCGGCATTCATGATTGCAGTTTGTTTGGTTTCGTTTGATTTCATAACCAATTTTTCTGCAAAGTTACAACAAAATTCCCAAATAAAAAACTTAAAAATTGTTAAAAAGTGTTAAAATTTGTATGGGTACTGCATACCCTGCCTCTACGGTGGCGATGGGAATTGCTGCCGAACGAAGAGATAGAGGAAGACGGTTCTCAGAACAAACTCGTTTGCACTTCTTTCTTCGGGTGAAACGTTCCGATAATCATAAATGGATTATGAGAACGGTAATGAAAAAGTTGTGTGGTGCCTAAAAACAAGTGCAAGTCCTTGGTTTTGGCAAAATCGTTAAAGTATTTTTTCTTGACATCTGCAACGGCTTTCGCCTGATCTCCCTCGTGTCGTGAAAGGCAGTTCCAATACAACTGACCAATCTCCCAATCTTCGATCATCAACTTGCTTTGTTTTCCTTGATTGTCTTCAAAGACATAAGAAAATTTGCAAGGTAGTTTTTTGACAACTTCGAATGGGTTTTCGGGTTGTTGAAATAAATTTCCTTGCTGTCGCTCGGCTTCGAGTTTGGCTAATTTTGCTTTGTCCCACTCTTGCTCGACTTCCTCTATCGTGAAATCTAATATCTTCGTGGGTTTGAAAACCGCCAAAGATGTACATATTTTTTTGTTTTGGGATTCGGCAATCAGTTCGCTGAAATTATAGTAGACCTTACCCAACGCATATTTTTTTCGTTCTGCCCAATTGCCTTTGGTGTCAATATGTCCAAGTATCCTTATTTCGCTATCGTGCGAATATGGGCGATAACTTTCCGGACGAAAATCGCTTTTATTTTTCACCAAATCCAACTCTATCCAATCGTATTTTTTGTATTGTTCGTCGTACGCCTTTTTTCGGAATTGAACGGGATAAATCCGTATCCAAGTTCCGTCTTCTCGAAAACCGGCAGTGCAAACCAATTCCTCATATTTGGAGGATATGGTAGGGTATGTTTTTACTGCAATTAAAACTTTGGTGAGTGCCATTTTCAGATATGTTTTAACTCGTAGTGAAACTCCGGAAAACCAACGATTGCATCAGCCAAATGTTTGCGATGACACTGAGCGATATTCGCCTCAAAACACGTTAAAGCGATACGTTCTTTTTGCTGTAATAACTCTAAAATTCGTTTCTGAACGGGTATTGTTTTCGACAAATTAGTTTCGCGATAAGAGGCAAAGAGTTTGTCGTAATCGGCTTGGGTGTTTAGCTCCTGCCGCTTGTCCGATGCTATGCCAACCTCTGGCAAATGCAGGTATTCTATATCTAAACTATCGCAATATCGCATCAATTGACTTTTGCTAAATCCATATTTCATACTCAACGGATTTCGACGAACATCCACCAAAACTTTCACATCATTTCGAATAAGTCGATTCAAATACTCCTCCAACGAAACGCCCTCATAGCCGATTGTAAACAAAATTGTTTCGTCGGAATGAGGTTTGTATTGCATTACATTCCGATATTCGTTGGCTGATAATTTTTCTTTTGCAACCGTGCTTTTTGTTGCCCAGTAGGGATAATAGATGTAAGTGTATCTTATCAGATCATCATTAGTGGCGGTGCTAAACTGCGATTTTATTTGTTGCAAATAAAGTTTATCCTCTTCTCTTAATGTTGCCAAATAATCTGTTTTGTCATTTAAAGAAAAGCGTTTTTCTGTTTCCAACAGAATCCCTTTCTGTGCCATTGCCGTCAAATCAGCATTGGCAGAGTAAGAGAAACAGCCAAACTTGTAGGGAACAAAATCGTAGTCTTTCTTAGTCTGTTGCTGTGTAAAAAGAAATAACAATTTTTGCAACCTGATTTTGTCGAGTTCGTTGTCGAACAATTGCAGAAGTGCCAATAGTATTTTCCGTCTGTAAAACATTTGGCAAAGGTACGAAAAAATTTTGGATTTTTGTAGAAAAAAGTTGGATGTATCTTTGTGGGTGATGGGGGTGGGTGTTGTATTCAGATGTTGAAATAGTCAGCGGCGATGGGAATCATCGCAGAACGAAAAAATTATCTAAAAATACTGCAGGGTACAGACGTTGACAACAACGGAACGATAGACTATTTAACGCAACGTACCATACGACCTGCGGACATGGAGGAAAGGCTTTGCGGGTTGATACCATGCGTGCTGAAGTGTAAGATAAACGCATCCGTTTCATTCCTCCCCATATATTCATCACCCTCCGACTGAGACCAGTAACTAGCTTCTTTGCCCCGTCCGTATACCGACGATGTGCCATCAAAATCGCTAAGACTGACACCGCCGAGAGTGCCACCCCAACGGCGGATATAATTTTCATTGATATATGGAATAGTATTAGCATCGTATATAGTTACCAAATCTCTACCCATGCCACCCAAGCCAATATCCAAATCAACAAAATCTTGTATAGTGGGCACACGCCAAGGCTCGGGACAAAGTTGATGTTTGTACATGTTCACTGCTTCCCAAGAAAACAAATCGCCATAACCAGAATTTTGCCGACAGTCAGCCTTGAAGCCCAAATAATCATTGCCTCCGTCAAAAGTAGTCTTTTTACAACCTGTTGCCATCACAACATCCGACCACGTTTGGTCGCCAATCGTCCAAGTTTGGGAAGTTTTGAAACTTACCGTACCCAAAGAGAACCCTGTTTCCGCATAGGTAATTTTATGGGAAACAAAAGTAACAGATAAGATAATTGCTATAAATAAGTTTTTTTTCATATTTTGCTTTTTTGTGTTACGTAGCGAGGTGCTACACTTAAAGTTATTTAATGTTATGATTTGTTTTGCTCGGCAGTTTATAAATTTCCTGTTTTTTTCGCCACTATCGGACACAACGAAGCGTGAGCCCATGCCCCATGTGTTTGATGCCCTGCGGGTTGATGTAGCCATCATCCACAGCAGTTCCGAAGTTTAGGAGATGCCCAAAACCAGTGCGGGGATCAAAATCCAACGTCCAGTAATATGCTGCCGATGCACCACCATCCAGCTTACCATCCCCCCTACAACTGCCACCATATTCGCCACCCCAACTATTGATGTACCAATTAGACACCTGCTGAGCAACTGCCGGCGATTTTCTGTAATCCCCCGTCCCACCAAGAGCAACATCCAACGTCATAAAGTCTTGCTTCGTAGGCACACGCCAAGGCGAAGGACAAAGAATATCAGCAAAGAAAACAACCGCACACCGCGAAAACAAATCGCCATAACCGGAATTGTTTCGACAATCTGCCACCATAAAACGAGATGGGTTATCTGAAGTGGCATCTCCATGGAAAGTCGTTTTTTGACAAGCTATAGCCGTTACCGCATCCGACCATTCTTGATTACCGACCTTCCATACTCTATCTGTCATAAAGCGTACACCATCGGCTCTAATTATTGCCTGTATGCCTGGGCAACCAACATTCATTTGTCTTATTTTTTCCGCAAATTTCTTTTGTTCCGGAAGTTTTTGAGAATAGCTTTCACTTAAAAAAGACTCAAAAAATGCAAAAGCGGTTGCAAAATACGATCCATTTTTTTTCCATTCTTCAACTATTTCATCGTTGAAAACAGCGTCTTTTGCGTAGATATTATTTATTCCCAAATCTCTGAATGCTATCTCTATACTTTGCTTGTTTGGTAAAAGAAGTGCTATTTCTACGTCTTTGTATTCACCGACAGTAATAAATATCCTTTTCGGGAGCAAACCATAATCGGTAAAATACCAATCATCTGTCCAGCTTTCTACTACTCTCCACTGTACCCCACCGTAAAACGCTTGGTGATATGCTCCGTCAAACGCTGTGTTTCTCATCCGTTGTGCATCCGCAATCGAAACATAAAATTTGCCGGTTTGTGCACCTAAAGTTATCGGGAAGTATTCTTCGTCTGTGTTGTATGTGCCGAACACTATATTGCTGTATTCTCGGAAACGATAGATATTTTTATGTAGGCTTCTATGACAAAATGCGTAAAACCGTGCAACGGATTGTTCCCTTAGTCGTTCTTCAAAGTCAACAGCTTTTTCAAACTCGCCTCTTCTTGCCCATTCTTCAAAATCATTTTTAATTGCGTATAAATCCTGAGCGTTAATGTTCATTGTGGTGAGCAGAAAGGCACAAAAGAACGTTGTGTATAGTAATCCTTTTTTGTTTAATTTTCCGATTTGTTTTTTCATTTCATTATCCCTAATACGTGCCGGGCACAACTTTTAGTTAAACTTACTTGTTGTGGATTTTGTTTGCCAACATTTTTGTGCTTGGCATTTCATCCAATATTATGTTTTGAATATGATGATTTAGTTGCTATCTCGAACACAACGAAGAGTAAATCCATAGCCGGGAAATTCCGCCTTTTGTGGATTGACGCCATATCTAAAATCACCACCTCTTTGTAAGTACAAGCTCCGACCAGCGACTCCAGAACGTGTAAATCCGCCTACCGATTGAGACCAGTAAAACGCTTCTGAACCCTGCCTTGCAACACCACTATCATTGGAGGAGCCACCGTAGGCACCACCCCAAGAATTGATATATTCATCTCCAAGGATTATTTTTGTAGTTGTTGTTTTTGGCACTCTTCCATAACCCGAAATTTCGTCCTCTGTGATGGTGATTTCTTTCTCTGCTATGCCTTCGCCATTACCTCCTAAGGCTATATCCAGCGCAATAAAATCATCTACAGTTGGTACACGCCAAGGTGAAGGGCAAAGTTGATTTCCAAAAAGTTTTACAGCGCACCAAGAAAACAAATCTCCGTAACTCGGATTTTTTTTGCAATCAGCATTGTATTGGTTTGATGACCAACCGTAAAACCTCTCTTTTTGGCATTTAGTTGCCGTTACAGCGTCGGACCATTCTTGATTTCCAACGCTCCACGTTTTTGCAGAAATGAATCTCGCTGTACCGATGTCTGTACTAATGTTGGGTGTTTCGGCAATACACTCTATTTGGTCGGGGGCTGGCGATTGCTCTCGAGTAGCTTCCTCCCCGTAAACGGGAAAACGAGGCTGTGCAGATACTGCCAATATACAGGCAGTCACGATTGTTGTGGTAATAAATGTTTTTTTCATGGTTTTTCTTTAATTTTAATTAGGTATTTGATGAATTGCGATTAACCTGTACATCGCGAGGTCTCTTCTTTATTGTTATATCAACTATTGATTGTAATTGCCTGTAACTGTTCCTGCTCCGCCGACACTGCCGGAGGAGCCACTATTACATACACCTTGAACCGTATTAGTGCCGCCACCACCGCCAATACCACCAGCACCACCACCAATGTTCATGCCACCACCTCTACCGGTAGCCATTACCGTGGCTCCATCTTTAATGGTAATTGTGCCACCATTTCCACCGTTACCACCCCTGCCGCCCGTGGCGCAATTGTGAGTAACAGGTGCTCCCAAGAACCCCGTAAAAGTAATTCCACCGTGGCTTCCTCTACCGCCATTACCGCCTCTGCCACCGCCAATTCCAGCAGCATCATCACCACCTGTTGCCGTTACCCTTCCGCTGTTGATAATAATTCTACCACAAGAACCGCCAGCACCACCTGCTGGGCTTTCATTTCTTGTGTCGGCACCAGGTCCGGCATCAGCTCCCCTGTTGCCACCGATACCTGCACCACCACTACCACCTGTTGTCATCAAGTTGCCGCTGCCTTGAATAGTAAGTACTGTACTCTGTGAGGTTTGGATGCCGGCACTATTAGGGCCTGCTTCAAAAGTATTTGAGCCAACAAGTGTAAGTGTTAGATTTGCTCCACTATTAAGCAACATTGGAGATTGATTGGCAGAAAGCCCTGTGATAGAAACATCACTTAATCTTATGTTGGCCTCGCCGTTCACTACTATATGCCGCATGGTGTTTACTCCATTGGAAGTAACAACAATGCTTGCACCATTATTCACAGTAAGTACGTTGTTACTGAATGTTGCTGCATTGCTTGTACCGTTCGTCCACTCTCCTGTCGACAAGTCAAAAGTACCTGTCGGAGGTATGATTGTAACCGTGTCGCATTGGGATATTTCATACTCCATGGTGTTGTTCATTCTAACCAAACTCGCATCCCTCAAGTGCTTAACGGTATAAGAAATTGGTGCACCGGGGCTTTCCGGGCTGAAGTTTGCACCATTGTCCAAAAATGTTTGCACAGACTCCTTCGTTGGCATCGTAGCGGATGATAAACCATCAGCCGCATTGCCACCTATTTGCCTTATCTTGACAGTGGTTCTGTTCATGGTATTATTGTATTCGAGATTAGTGGAGAGTTCCGCTCCTCCATACTTAATGTTCAATGCAGCTTCTAACTCCGTTTTTGAAGCTGTTGATTCGTAAAGCAAATAATAAACTCTACCATAAGTTACCGAAGATATGTAACAGATTGGATTGCCGGTACCAGTATAGTTTTCCAAATCTCTTACCGTTATATCCGGTGTGAAAACGCCATCAAAGCCATGTGGGTCATCATACGCCATTGTAAAGTATTGCTGGTGTAGTTTGACCAACATTCTTGTCCTGTTTTGGGACCAGTTTATTCCAAATACTGCACTCGCATTTGCTACGCCACCAGAATATCCTGCTCTTAGCTTAAAATTGAGAGAACTTGCATCTTCTATAAATTCCATGTCAAATTCATATTTGGCATAACCATGTCCGCTGAATCCTGACAATATATCGTTCATCGCTTGGTTTACCGATGAGAGTTGCATTTTGTCAACCGTTCGAGACATTTCAGTATTTCCTGCAGATGAAACAATGGTAAGTGTAATATTTCCCGGTTGTCGTTTTGAAACAGGGATACTTGTCGGAATACCACTTTCAATGGATTTTCCCTGGACGAGATTTCCAGGCCACAGAACAGAGGCCAAAGGATTAAACATAAAAAAATCGTTTGGATTATCTGATGCACTGTACTTGATTGTTTCGCACACCCATTCCGTAATATGAATGTTACTGCCTACCTCTACTGTGTCTGCCTGACTATGCGTAGATATTAGATCGGAGCGTTCCGGGAATGCCGGCGGTGGTTCCGGAAGCAATCCGGCCGCTTGTATCAACTCAACCACATTTTGAGGAACCTCATTGTTTGGCTTGTCTTTTTTGCACCCGGTAAAGATGAAAGCACCTGTCAATAGTACAAAACACATCATTGCTAAAAAAGTTTTCACCATTCGTGTTTTCGGATTTGTCCGATTTTTGGAATGGCTTCCGGTTTCCATCGTTTTTAACTTGTTTTCCATTTTAATGTCCCTAATACGTGCCGGGCGCAACTTTTAGTTTTTCCTGCTCTGAAAGCTTTGCAGGGCTTGCTTTGGTTTTTGTCTTGTCGGGCGGAGTGTGTAATTCTGCCCGATGAAATTATTTTATTCTTTTTTATGGAAAATTTGATTAGGGTAGTCTTCGTTTGAAAGTGAACCAATGTGTGCCACTATAAGACTTGTCTATAACAGAAACAAGTTCCCATCTTTCTTTTCCTGAAACACTTAATATACTATCTAATGGTGGCTGGGAAGAATAAGAAGGATAATGCTGATTTTCACATCGAGAAACCACTATTTGGTCATTATCACCGCGTACTGCGAGAGATAAAGATAGTGTTTTATACTCCCAACGTTCCGATTGAGCGTTAACACCACCCGGTTGAGCATTGGCATTAGAACAAGCATTAAGGCAAAGAACAACGCCCATCACCAATAATGCAACACATAAATTTTTTGAAATCTGTTTCATTTGTTTATCCCTGATTCGTGTCGGGTGCAACTTTTAGTTTTTCCTGCTCTGAAAGCTTTGCAGGGCTTGCTTTTATTTTTTTCTTATTTCAATACTTACTGATTCCGGGACATAAAAAAAACCGAAGGCGATTACTCTTGTATGTCTTTATTTGTTTAATGAGGTCTTGAACTACCTTAACGATCAAATATGTTTTCAACGAGTAATGCCCACGGTCTCCCGTGGGCGTTTGCTTACTCGTCCTGATCGTTTTAGAAATGTTCAAGTTTCATTAAACAAGACGCTAGCTTAACGCTTTATCAGTATGCTTTTTTGCGTATTAACTACGCTGTTTTTTCATAGGCGAATTATTTTTTGTAGGAGCGGTGCATACATCGCCCTTACAGACTTTTTGCAAAGATACGAAAAAAAAACGACATGCGAGGGCATTTTATTTTTTTTGTTCTCCGTTTTTGTTTAATATTCGTTTACCTTTTTCGGTGGTTACGTATTTTTGGTGTTTGCTTTTGGGTTTGTCCGGTAAGGTCATTGCCAGCAATCCTTTTTGGAGGAGGGGAGTGATGTGGCGTTCGTAGTTATCAGTGTGTGTACCTAATCCAAGCAGATCCATTATTTCTTTGCGACTTTTAGGAACTGAGGCAAAAGCAAGGATTTGCTTATCATGGTTACCATCATAGTCGTTATCATAGTCGTTATCATAGTCGCTATCATAGTCACTGTCATAGACACTCTGAATGTTATTTGTATTGATTATCTGTGCATTACCTTGTGCACTCGGCAGAGTGTCATAGTTACTCTCAAGTCGGCGTATGGTTGTAACAAACTCCTCTGTTACGAGGTTATTCTCAAACGAAATGTTATCGTAACTATTCAAAGCACGAACAACACCACTTCCCACACCTGTATAGGGTAATATGAATCTTGCATTGTTGAATAGCAATTCGTTTCGAGGGTGGGAAATGCCTTCTTTGATACTTTGCTCGGTAACCGCATGCGGAAGTATGCCCGGCGAATGGATCTCAACACGATCATCGAAAATAAAAACTCTAATCGGCGATGTTTGGTAATAATCTCTGTGAAGTAGAGCATTGATGCCTATTTCGATGAAAACCTCTATTGGTATTTCTAATCGTGCAATGCTGTTGAAATCCTCCTCTACCTGCACACTCCTAAGGTTGCGATTGAGAAACGCCCTTGTTTATCCATCATTTCGATGTTAGTGAGTAGCTGTTCGATGCTTAACTTCGGGGCTATTGCTTTTACAATATCGCTGATTTCCGTGCTGTCTAATGTGTTTGAAAAAATCTTTGCATCTCTACAAAATTCGATGTATTTTTCGTAGAGAAATTGCTTGAGATATTTGGGGTTGATATCGCTGTAAGACGTTTTCTCAACACTATCGGTGTCTGCCGACAATGTTCCGCAACGTTGCATCATCACTCGCAATTCTGTATTTGAAAAAACTTTGCGTTTGTCGGATCCGTTCTTTACCCAAATGATACCTTTGTTGTCTTTATAGGGTTTGTCCATTCCTTCGGAAATGGTTGCAACAATCAGATTTTTTCCGTCCACCTCAACGGTGTCGCTGTGAATTACAATTGCGGGTTTCACGTTTTCGGAGGCAGCGTTTACAAGCAGATTGTTTTGTGTCTGAATTTCGTCATACGACAAGCCTGTTATTTCTCCGGTTTTGTCATTGACACCAACAATGATTTTTCCACCGTAAGAGTTGCTGAAAGCGACCATTTCTGTACCAATGTCATAGGCGTTATCAACAGAACGTTTAAGTTGCACCGTTGTGGTTTCGCCTTGTGATATGAGTTTCTTTAATTCCTGAGGTTTCATGACGGTGCAAAGATAATAAAATTTTTTGAAATAGCAGGAATTATGGCAAAAAATTTGCAGTTTTTTATCTTGCAAGGACTCAACACGGCTATTGAGCTTATCGAAGTATGGTTATTGCGAAAACGCAAATTGAATGATATTCGCCCCCATTTGCAAGGCTTTGAGGCGGGTGTCTTGACTGATGTTGTGAACTTCGATGTCCTCCCAGCCGTTGCCCAAATCGGTTTCATAAGAATAAAACGCAACGATTCGTCCGTTGTAAATCCACGCAAACCCTTGTGTACGTAGCCCGTCGTGTTCGTGAATTTTGGGCAACCCGTTTGGAAATTTGAATTTTTGATGATAAATCGGATGAGAAAACGGCAGTTCGACCGGAGCAATTTCGGGAAAAACTTTTTGCATTTCACGCCGAATGAACGGGTCTAATCCGTAGTTGTCATCAATATGCAAAAACCCTCCTCCGATTAGGTAATTGCGGAGATTCGCAACATCTCTGTCGGAGAAAAGCACGTTTCCATGTCCGGTCAGATGCACAAACGGATAGTTGAACAATTCCGCGGAACCCACGTCAACCGTGGCATAATCCGGTTTCAGCGAGGTGTTGAGGTGCTGATTGCAAAAGCGAATTAAATTAGTTAACGATGTTGGATTGGCGTACCAATCGCCACCTCCGGCGTATTTCAACACGGCAATGCCGGTGGTTTGAGCAAACGAATTTGTCGCAAAAAACAAAACAACAATGAGACCTATTTTTTTCATCACTGCAAAGATACGAATTTTATTTTGATTGAACAATTTTTTTCGTAATTTGCCCATGTTGTTTTTTGCCGTGGTTATATTACGTCCCTACGGGACGTTGGCTTGGGTGGCGTTCTACCAATTTTTGTTAAGCATTGACCACCATACCGTGGCTGACTATTTCATTCACAAATGGATTAGAATAGTCAAAATCTTTCTCGCGAAAAGGGTGTGGTTCAATGCGAGTATCTATTTGCCTTGTGAGTTTCATCAATTCCACTTGTCTGTCCATGCGGTTATCAAAGTCAGAAAACACAACGGCAATATCAATGTCGCTGTCCTTGCGGGCATTGTCCATTGCGTACGACCCGAAAAGTATAATTTTTTGATAGTCGAACGTTTTTTTTACTATTTCAGCATACTTTTTCGCAATATTTAGAGCATCTGTTTTATCCATTGCTGTAAGATTTTGATTTTTTCAATCCATTCTTTGGTAAAATCTACTGTACACATCGCGTAGAATTCTTTTTTGTAATCATCATAGCGAGCATTGAGATTGAATGTTGTGATTTTGAAAAGCCATTCCGCGTATTCCTCGCTTATTTCCATTTCGCTCAATTCCGCTAACCTGTAGAGATTATGGGTAAAAGGTGCATGAGCATCCTTTTGCTTTACATAATACGCTTTCAAAAGTTTTTCGATGGCAATATGCCCCATAAACAAAGCCCAATGATACTGCTTTGAACGAAACAGCGTAAGCATTGTATTAAAGTCGGCATCAGATGTTTCTGTCCAATGGTTAACAATTTTGTTGATATCTAATTGTGTATTGTCCATTTTACTTTTAGTTCAGACTACAAAGATACAATTTTTTTTTCAATCAGCCAAATCTTTGGAAAATTAGTTTTCTACCAATATGTTGTCCCTGACGGGACAAGGGTAGTGCTATGCAGTGCATTTATCATTTTTTTATTCTTATTTTCCATGCAAAATCAATACTTATTAAGTGTTCGTATGCAAATTTATCAGGCAAAAAAGGTCTATAAAAGGTCGGTCTGTAAACAAATCCCAAATTGAAACTCTTGCCTAATTGAAAATAGGCAGGAAAAACCAACCCAAATGAATAATGAGTTTTTGTAACAGGGTACAAGTCTCTTTTCGGAGGTGGTGGGTCCCATCTGTCTATATAGTTGTAAAACCAGGTGTTCCTTGCAAAACACAATCCATAACCGATTGAAAATTTTCTAATTTTGTGGTTGTTTGAAATACTGATATATTGCGAACTTCCAAGTTCAATGTCTCCCGTTAAATCAATTGCTGCCGGAATTGGAAAAATAAGCCCAAAAGCAAAAGACATCCCAAAATTAACAAATTGATTTTTTGAGTGATAATAATCAAGTCCAATTGTAGTACCCCAAAAACTAGTGTTATTTAAAGCGTTTTCATTTTCCGGCACCGAATGAAAAAAGTTAAAATGCGGTAACGACAAATGCAAATGCAATTCTCCTTTATTGTCGGATTGACTATAACGATAATATTTGCTTATTGTATCTGCCGAATTTAGGTAAATTCTTTTCGGATATGAATAACGTTTGGGATTATTCACATCAACAAGCATACCTATTCCGCAGGTGTAAGGAATATTAAACCACCACCAAAACGAGTTCTGTGGTTTTATTTCAATCGTTTTTGTTATGCTGTCAGTCATCGCTACAAATGACAAATTTTCTTTTTTTCTCTCTGCCCACACATTGGCTTTGTTGTTCACAGTTTTGATGGTATCGTATCTGTGAACAATTCTACTTGGTTCTGTCGTGTGGACTTTCACATTCTTGTACGGTTGATTTAAAATTGTCGCACAAGAAGTCATAAGAACTGAAATTATCAATATGTAAAGTATATGTCTCATTTATATTTCTTTTCCCCTTTTCAAAATGGCACTGTCGTCCGCATGTTGTTGCTAACTCCTATTGGCACTATTGGCGGGCGAGGCATTGCCTCGCCCTACTATTCACTAATAACTATTCACTAATAACTTTCATCACCACATACTCCGACCGCGTCCCAATCCGAAACTTCCCACCCCAAATACCCATGCCACTGCTGACATAAATATGGCTGTTGCCCTTGCGGAGATAGCCGTGCGAAACTTCGTACATCTTGCCGGTGATCCATGAGATGGGCACTACCTGTCCGTGGTGGGTGTGTCCGGCAAAGCGCAGGTCGATGCAGTGTTGTTCGGTTTCGTCGAGGTCGAAGGGTTGGTGGTCGAAGAGGATTAGGGGCTTGGTGGTGTCGAGCGGTTGCAGCAGTTCGGAGAGGGGTTTGCGGTTGAGGTTGCTGTAGTCGTCTCTGCCGATGAGGTAGAACTCGTCGTTTAGGATTATCGCCGTATTGCGCAAAACCATGATATTCGCAGCATCGAAAAAATCAAACAACTGCGAAAACTTCTGCGCAGCACCGATATATTCGTGATTGCCCAAGCAGGCATACACGCCGTGACGCGCGTTGATGTGACGCAATGCCGCCGCCATATCGTGCTTGATGAGCGGTCGGAGGTCGTTGTCGATGATGTCGCCCGCAAGGAGGACGAGGTCGGGATTCTCGTTATTGATGAGGCTTACCCAGCGTTTCAATTCTGTTTTGCCGATGCCGTAACCGAGGTGCAAATCGCTGATGGCAACAATTTTTAGCGGACTGATTTCTTTATGAATAACCACCGGCAATTCTACCCGCACGATGTTTCGATAACGCACGTGTCCGTAAGTGAAAACAGCCGTCATCACCACCGCCAAAACCATAAACGTATAGCCATTTCCAAACCATATTTTCTGCATCGGCACCACCCATCGCACCACATCCACAACCAAGAATATCAACAGCAAATACATCATAATGATCAGCCACGCCATCCCCACCCGATACGCTATCGTCACCACACTCACAGGCAAAAAATACCCGCCCAAAAATCCCAAAAACACGCACGACACCAGCATCACCGCCGCCGCCACAACCAACGGTTTGCCCACAGGCACAAGGTGCCACAGACGGAAGAATACGTAGAAGTTTGCTCCCAGGATGATGGTGAAAGGGATTAGGAGGAGTAGTTTCATTGCTGTTTGGTGAATGGGTGAATGTTTAGGCGGCTAACAGTAGTGATTGAAATACCAACTCGCAAAGATACGAAAAAATTTTGAAATACACTAAAAAAAATTATCTGCTATCGCTTAAAATGAACATATTTGGGCTCGGTGGGAACGTAATGCTTATCGTCCCAAAGTGTGCTGGTAATCATCAAATCCGCACTGTAACGATTGCAAGCAATCGGCACATTGTGAATCCGACATTGACGCAACAACATCTGAATATCGGCTTCGTGAGGTTGTGCCGTCAAATCATCAATCAGAAAAATGGCTAAATCCACTTGCTTGCGAACCACCAAAGCTGCGATTTCAGCGTCTCCGCCCATCGGTCCGGAGTTTACACACGTAATTTCCGAACGAATCCCGCGTTCGCTGAAAGCATCTAAAATCAAACTGCCGGTAGTCCCGGTACAAATTAAACGATGATGACTTAAAAAATCAGCGTTAAAAACAGTCCATTCAACCATGTCTACCTTGCGTGCATCATGGGCTACAATAGCGATAGTTAATTTGCGATTTGTATTCATAATAGAGATTTTGTATTTATATCATATTGTTAATTGTGGTGCAAAGATACAAAAAAAATTTGGTTATTTCAGAAATTTTTCGTACCTTTGCAGTCCTTTTTTGAATTATAGACTAAAAAAATTCATACATTATGGCACATCCCAAGTCGAGAGTCTCGAACGCAAGAAAGCGTAAAAGACGAACCCATGACAAATTAACCGCACCACAATTAAGCGTATGTTCAGGTTGCGGAGCCACTATCGAATATCATCACGTATGCTCTGCTTGCGGTATGTATAGAGGTAAGCAGGCTATTGAAATGGCAACTGCTTAATTAAAAAAATCATATTATGAGCCCAATTAGAGCAGCCATCACAGGTGTGGGAGCATATTTACCTCCGGACATCATCACCAACGAAGATTTGAGTCGTATGGTGGATACGAGCGATGAATGGATCATGACTCGTATCGGTATCAAAACACGCCATATTCTGAAAGGCGAAGGCAAAGGTACTTCCGATTTGGCGGTTGGAGCCGTCAAAGAATTATTGGCAAAAACCAATACCAAACCCGAAGAGGTGGATTTGGTCATTGTGTGCACCGTTACACCGGATATGCTTTTCCCGGCGACATCTTGTATCGTTTGCGATAAATTGGATATTCGCAATGCGTTTGCATTTGATATGAATGCAGGGTGTTCGGGATTTGTGTACGGACTTGCGACTGCCGCAAGATTTGTTGAAAGCGGGAAATATAAAAAAGTGGTATTGATTGGTGCTGAAAAAATGACCTATATTACCGATTACACGGATCGTGCAACATGTCCTATTTTCGGCGATGCAGCAGGTGCTGTGTTGATCGAACCAACCACCGAAAATGTCGGCGTTTTGGACGAAGAATTGAAGTCAGACGGAATCGGTCGCATTCATTTACACATGAAAGCCGGAGGATCGGTCAAACCGCCTTCTCACGAAACGATTGATGCTCGCGAACACTATATTTATCAAGAGGGACAGCCTGTTTTCAAATGGGCGGTTTCCAAAATGGCAGACACCGCTGCCGAAGTGCTCGAACGCAACAATTTGGATCCGAATACCACTTGGCTTGCTCCACATCAAGCCAACCTCAGAATCATTGATGCTGTAGGACAACGTATGGGTATTGACAACAGTCGTGTGATGCTCAACATCGAAAAATACGGCAACACCACCGCTGCCACCATTCCGCTTTTACTTTGGGAATGGGAATCCCAATTGAAAAAAGGTGATGATATTATCCTTGCCGCATTTGGTGCAGGATTCACGTGGGGTGCAATTTGGTTGAAGTGGGCTTATTAGGGTTCGGCGAAAATTTTTTTACCGTCATGTCGAGCGTAGCCACGAAGTGGCGAAGTCGAGACATCTTGACCGTGCCGAATTAGTAGGGGCGACGCATGCGTCGCCCCTACTAATCACTATTTTTCGTGAGTTTATTAACAATTTGCGAAAGTTTTCAACATTTTAACACTTTTTAAGAAATTTTTGTTTGGTGGAATGTAAAAAAGGTTGTAACTTTGCAGAAAAAAAAACGATGAAATCAGCTTTAACCTCAAGCACAGCAGTCAGGTTGTTTGAAGACAAGACCATTCGTTCCGTATGGGACGAAGAACACGAGAAATGGTATATTTCCATCGTCGATGTTGTAGAAGTATTAACCGAAAGCACACGTCCCCGAAAGTATTGGGACGACCTGAAACGCAAGCTGCAGGCGGAAGGCAGTCAGTTGTCCGAAAAAATCGGACAACTGAAAATGCTTTCTGCCGATGGCAAATTTTACAAAACGGATGTTGCCACAGTAGAACAACTATTCCGACTGATCCAGTCCATTCCATCTCCCAAAGCAGAGCCATTCAAGCTTTGGCTTGCTGAGGTTGCACGTCAGCGAGTGGAGGAGTTTGATGATCCGGAGAAAGGCATTGAGCGGCTGATGGAGTATTATCACCGCAAGGGATATTCCGACAGTTGGATCAATCAGCGACTCAAAAGTATAGAAGTGCGCAAGGAACTCACCGACGAGTGGGGGCGGCGAGGTGTGCCCAAGGGCAAGGAATACGCCGTGTTGACGGACATCATCACGCAAGCATGGTCGGGCATGACCACCAAACAATACAAGCAGCACAAGGGCTTGAAGACCGAGAGCCTGCGCGACAATATGACCAATCTCGAACTTGTCCTCAATATGCTTGCTGAGGTGACAACCACGGAAATCTCTAAGGAAAAACAACCTCAAACCATCACACAAAACCGCGAGATTGCTCAACAGGGCGGTGAAATAGCTGGCGACACGCGTAAAAAAATTGAGGCTAAAACAGGTAAAAAAATCATCAGTTCGACGAATGCGAAATTGCTGTCGCTGAACAAGGGTGTGGCGTAATGGCAGCGAGGGTGTGGTTGTATGGACACAAAATTTTGTGCCCATACAAATACATCGTTTTTACCGCATAGGTTCATTGGGACGGTTGAATATCTTACTTTCCGTGCCACGGTGTTGTGGGTATGCGTAACATGGAACGGTGTTGCTGACCTTTCTTTTTTGAGAGGTTGATTTTTGGGCTTTTGGTTTAGGGGTTGGCGGTGGGGTGGGTTCGATTTCAGAGCCCAGATTCAATCTTCCAAATTTGATTGGTGGGATTTTATAGTGTAGACCGATGTCGGTGTGAAATTTGAGGGGGGATGCTTTACCAATTTGGTATGATTCCCTGTTTATGCTTCTATGTGAGAAACCCGCCCCCACATTTATTTTAAGATTTTCTGCAATCTGTTTTTCATATTCTGCGCCTAGACCTAAGCTTTCTCTTTCATAAAATATTGGTGAAGAATTCGGGAAATGGATCATCCAGCTAGTATTTTTGTATTTTATATATGCATTTACATTTGGCAACCCAAAGTGTTTAAGATTATGTTTTAATGTAAAACTTGTTCGACCACCACTGAACCCGTTTTTATTAAGTCGTATATCTAAGTCTAAACCTAATTTTGTTCTTTTTCCTAAGTTAATATCCAGTCCTGTGCCAAAAGAAGCGGAAGAGAGTGGTGATAAACCTTCTTCTCCAGGAAAATAATTTGTCAGGTTAATAGCCTTGCTTCTTATTGGTACTCCTATGATACCTGCGTTGGCATGTACATATCCAAAATTCCCGAGTTTTATTAAATTCGTGATCTTAAATTCTGCACTTGCTTCGTAGTTGACAGTGGGTGCGTATATTTCGGCTGTAGGACCACCTGATATAGGATCATTTGTCTCCTGCCCCATCGCATCCCCACCGGGGGCGAGGGATTTTGCGCCTATTGCAAGGGCGGTTAGGGTGTTTCTTATTAATTTTTTCATGGTTTATTAAATATCGTTGTTGGTTTTTCGTGGGGCTTGAGTTGATGGGCGGGGCAGGAAACTTGCTGAACACGTCGTGAGTTTGATTTTTTTACCTTTTGACGTTTTGGTCTTGGTGGTGGTGGCTCTGTGTCAAAGTCAGGTCTTTTTAGTGGTGGAATTTTATAGTGTAGACCTACTGCACCGTGGAAGGCGAAAGGTGAGCCGCTAAGATGATAGTCCTCTGTCCCTACACGATTATGGCAAACTCCCATTTTTGCATAGAATTTAAGGTTTTTTTTGAACTCTTTTTCATACTCCATACCCAAACCAAAACCCTCTCTGTAAACACCAGTTTGTGAGCCACCTGGATATTCAGCTGACCAATCAGAACTTGTATAGTTAACATACGCATTAATATTTGGCATCCCAAATCTCTCAAGATTATGTTTTAATGTAAGGTTAGCACGTCCCGAAGCTTTTCTGCTGAATGCTATGCCTATATCTAATTTGGTTTTTCTGCCTAAGTTAATATCCAGCCCAGTGCCTAAAAAAAGTTCGGTTACCGGCGTGTGCACTTTACCCAAGAAATCATCCATAATCTCACTTCTTAAAGGCATAGCGGCCATTGTTATTTTAGAGTACATACTCCCAAATCTTCCAAATTTTAAATGTGTAACCTTAAAATCAGCGTCTACCTCAATATTAACAGCTGGTGCATTAACCTGTGCCAGAGCATCCCCACCGGGAGCGAGAGTTTTTGCACCTATGGCGAGACCTGTTAGAGTGTGTTTTATTAATTTTCTCATGAATTAATTTTCAAATTTTGGACATAAAAAAAACCGGAGGCGATTACTCAACTTCCGTATTTGTTTAACGAGGTCTTCAACTACCTTATAGCTCAAATATGTTTTACGAGTAAAAGCCCACGGTCTCCCGTGAGCGTTTGAACTTACTCGTCTTGAGCTAATAGAAATGTTGAAGTTTCGTTAAACAAGACGAAAGCGAAACGCTTTTTCAGTGTGTTTTTAAGGTTTTATTTATTCATAAATGAAGTTTTGGTTTTTTTGTAGGGGCGGTGCATGCCTCGCCCCTACAGATTTTTTGCAAAGATACTAATTTTTTTTGGAATATGCAAATTGGTGAACTGTGAACTGTGAGGTGTGAACCGTAAATAATAAATAGTAAATAGTAAATAGTAAATTAAAAAAACGAAATGCATAACATTTCGTTTTTTTTTCTGTAGAGACGTGGCATGCCGCGTCTCTACAAATTCGGACACGGTCAATAGCCAGGGGATGTCTCCACTCCGCACGCTTTGCGTGCTTCGGTCGACATGACGGCAATTCGGCGAAGCGTAAAAAAACATGAGGAGCGTAGCGACGAATACGTTATCGCAGGAAATGTCAGAGCGTAGCGGCGACGTATTTCCTGCAAAGAGTTTTTTTGAATACTTTTTTTGCTCTCAAAAAAAGT
>Ga0099364_10001419_pt1 | contig 39703 bp, 31 predicted proteins | sample TergutTh196P3_FD_73070 | JGI IMG/M metagenome (GOLD analysis project Ga0099364, IMG submission 73070) | Microcerotermes parvus P3 segment gut microbial communities from Pointe-Noire, Republic of the Congo - Th196 P3 | ecosystem: Host-associated > Arthropoda: Insects > Digestive system > Gut ... | reverse complement strand
CGTATGCCAACCGCTCACGGGCTTGCTCTAAGCCTTGCGCCGTGAAGTCGTCCCGTATCTTGTTGTTCTTCAGGTAGTAGATCCATTCGTCTAAGGTGTCTTTGGCGACGTCGTCGAAGTTGTTGACCTTCAGGATATAGTATTCGGGGTACAAGTCGCCGACAAACTCTTTTTCGTAAACAGTGCGTTGTTTCTTGTCAAGTTGCAGTTCGTCGTGGGTGTGGAGTCCGGTGAAGTTAGTGATGCCGTGATAGACATAGTCTTTCCCTACGCCAAGGTCGAAATAGACGATGTTGATGGAATAGACTTTGCGAACCTTGCTGTAGGCATCGCCTTCGTACATGTAGTCGGTGATGGATTTGCTCACGCCGTAGAGCATACGTTTGAAGTAGTCGTCCTCGCCGTAAAACTGCATTTCGATGATGACGATCTCTTTGTTGTCGGCTTCGACTAAGATGTCCACTCGGTTGTATTTGTCGTTTTCGTCGGTCTGGTTCCCGTCGCTCTCGCCAATGCTCTTGATGACGATCTTGCGGCGAAGCAACTCGCTCAAAAAGCCCTCCAAGACCTCGAAGTTAGCTTTCTGACGGAGCAACCGCTTCATCGCCCAATCAAAAGAGATCATACTGCGTATCCGTACTTCCTTCATAATCTTTAAATTATTTTTGTGCAAAGATACGACTTTTTTTGAGATGTGGGATTTGCGATGTGAGATGTGAGATGTGCGATGTGAGATGTGCGATGTGAGATGTGAGACACAAGACATTCTCTGTGAAACTCTGTGGTCTCCGCGTCTCTGTGCTGAAAATAATAAGATTAACTCTCAACTCTCATCCCGCTTTTCCGGTAAAATTCAATATGTCAAAGAACATTTTTATGTTGTAGCCTTTAGCCACTAATTACACTAATGATCACAAATTTCCTCTTTCCTCCTCCTTTGGGGGGGCTGGGGTGTGTGTGTAATTCGTGGCTAATGCCATTTGCTTCAAAAAAACCTGCCGCCCGCAGGGCGCGGACGACAGGGCTACAGAGTGTATAATATAAAATAAAAGTGTGCGCAGGAAAGTGAAGACGAAAGTGTTTTCCGTTCCATTGAGCCGGTCTGAAATCGTTAATTTTTTGTTAAATTTTGCGAAAAAACTGCCATATTCAACGACGAAAACCTGCGTTTTTTCGCAGGTTCTCCATTTTATCGCATCTACTGTTTTAAGAAATCGTCGCACTCAAAAATTCAATTCTTCTAATAATTCTATCTATAACGGCTTTTTGCACATTTCAAAAAAGCGCTGCAAAAGTACATCTTTTTTACATACAATAACGACTTTTTAAAAAAAAATTTGATTTCTTTTCGCAAAAAACAGCATTTTTTATCGTAAACTGTTGAGCAACAGCGAGATATAGTTATAATTTTTTTTTAAACACCTCTTTTTTTTTAAACTTTCCTATTTGTTTGAAAATAAGGGAATACCTACTTGCCCTGCTCATCCGTTGCACATCGCAAAAATCTTCGTAAAATTACGTATGTCCGTCTTCGTAAAATTACGTATTTTTTTTCTCTCCACATTATCTACCTTTGCACAAATTTTTAAACCATATAAATAATATAGAACGATGAACAAAGTAAACATTTTAACAGCAATCGCCGCCATCATCATCAGTGCGGCATCCTGCGGAGGACAACAACCGAAGACAACAGCATCCGAAGTAGCGGACGCAGCGGACACCCTTGCCGTCGTCCCGCAGCCATCGGAAGAACAACAACCATCAGGAATGACCGACGCAGCATTCAGCGAATTGTTGCTGAACGTCATCTACCAACTTCCCGCGTCGGTCATGCCCGACTACCTCAAGGCGGAAGACCAGCGCCGCGACGTAGTAACCGAATATGCCGGCAACGACAACTACGTCAACCCTACCGTTTTTTCTCATTGGTACGAAGATGAGTACTACTACACACGCTACGAATGGATGATGGCAGGCTATCTGACCGAAGACAACCGCAATATCGTCTTGATTGTGCAATACGGGTCGTACTTGGACGGGTATTTATTAATGTCGGACAAAACCCTGAACTACGACATCGAATCGCAGACATTCACCGAAATGGAACGTCCGATGGAGATGCCGACCGTTGACGAAATGATTGTCGAAACCAACTTCGACAGCCAACGGCTTTATAACAGAGCCAAAGCGCATTTCAACAAAAAAATGGAACTCAACTACAACGGCTTCGACAAAGAAGGATTCCGCGTCAATCCCAACCACTTTAAATTCTGGGATGAGAACAGCGATTACGACTATTACAGCGCCCCATTCATGATGGCGATCTACAAATGGGACGGCACACGTTTTTATAAAGATAAAATTGTAAATAGCAAGGAGTTTTATGATGACCAAGATTAAAAACTCTGTGAACCTCCGTGTCCTCCAAAAAGTATCTTCCTTTTCTTTTCCCCTTTTGGGGAAAATGCCGGAGGCAAAAGGGGCTGTCTCTGTGTTGAATATTTTTTTCCAGCACAGAGGCACAGAGTTCACAGAGTTACACAGAGAAATTCGTGCATTCGTGGCAAAAAAAAACACCCATCTACGTAAAATTACGTATATGTAGTATTGGAAAACGCTGTACCTTTGCGCCCATGAATAATTAATAGTTTTAAAATGCAAAAGAAATTCAAAAATTTTGGGAAAGTCGGAATAATGCTACTCATAGCGGGTATGGCATTTAGCGCAACAAGTCGTGAAAGAGGCAGTTTTATTGAAAGCATTACCGACTCTTTCATCGGTGAAACAACGTATGACAAGAATACCAATCAAGGAGCAAGAAACCAAATAGTTGTTTGGGAAGATGGTTGGATTAGCGCCGTTTTTATGCAATCTCACACTACCGGTCAAGCAGATATGGGTACGGGATATGCCTATTACGATGGTAATGAATGGCATGCTTCTGTAGCCCGAATCGAAGGTGAAAAAACAGGCTTCGGAACCATTGCCCGTTATGGTAACAATGGGGTAATCGTTGCTGCTCAAACCGATGATAACAAAATCTTGTTGTTGACTTGTGAGAACAGAATGGGAAATAACTGGGTGATATTTGATAAGATATATACAGGTGCGGGGAATCCAAATAGGGCTATATTTCCCAGCGTTACGACGAGCGGTCCAAATAATGACATTGTGCATCTCGTTACTGTTACTGATGAGAATGTGTTATACTACAGCAGAACGCCCGACGGTGGAAATACCTGGGATATTGATCTACGTTTGGACTATTTTCAACTACCTTACGCAAAAGAACTTGGCGCAAATAGTTACTACTTCATGGAAACCACAAGTTTTAACGATCCTGTTATACCGAACCGCATTTCATTAGTCATTGCTGACCGTTGGTCTGATGGTCATGTTATCTATTCCGACAACAATGGCGATACATGGAACAGAAAAGTGTTTTATAATCATCCGAACGTTTATGCTTCGAGTTTGGATTTTGGGAGTCTTGACAGCGATGGCATTCTATACCCTTACTATACCTCGGCAGCATGGGATTCAAAGGGAGATCTTCATGTTGCTTTTGAGTGTGGATGGAGTAACGATGCGAACCAATACCTGCCCGGCTTAGGCTGTATTTTATATTGGAATGAAGATATGCCGGCATACACCATTAACCTTATTGAGGAGATAGAACAAACAAACTGGATTTATCGTGGCGAAGAACCAATGCCAAGTAATTATGTCGGCTATATAGTCCCCATTGACGAAAACACCTCTTTACCATACAATGGAGACCTGACGGATTTTCCATATTCATTCACCGACTTTGGCGCTCATGGAAAATATAACCGTTCTACTGCTGCAACAATGCCAACCATTACCATTGATAAAAATGATGACAAGATCTATTTTGTATTTGCTTCAATGACCGATTATACACTTGACGCAACTACTAACGAGTATTATTTTAGACTTTATTCAAGATTCTCAGAAGATTTAGGAAAAACCTGGTCGGATATTGAAGCGTTAAATAAAGGATCGGAGTATGATGGTACCGAATGTGTTTTCCCCTGGATGTCAGACAAGAGTTATGCATCGGAGAACGAAAGGAAAATACACGTTATTTATCAACGTGATTCACATACAGGCAGCGCTGTGGATGGGAGTCATCCTATATCTGTGGGCGACAACAACTATCAAGCCCTGACAATCAAAGTTAGAGCCTCGCAAGACGCCCCCGCCGCCCCAACCCTCGCCAACGCCACCGCCACCACCATCACCCTCACCACCGTCGCCGGATGCGAATACCGTCGCGACGGCGGCGACTGGCAGCCGACGCCCCTCTTCTCCGGCTTGTCGCCCAACACCCCCTACAGTTTCACCCAACGCTACGCCGAGACCGCTTCCCACTACGCCTCTCCCGAAAGTCCATCCGCCACCTTCACCACCACCGACAGCGACAAACCGCTCTACACCATCACCGCCACCGTCAACAACCTCGCCTACGGCGCCATCACCCCCGCCGGCGAAGTCATCGTCGAAGACGACGACGATATCACCTTCATCATCACCGCCAACGCCGGCTACCACATCGAAACTGTCCTCGTGGACGGCGCCAACAATCCCAACGCCGTCGCCGCCGGCTCCTATACCTTCAACAACGTTTCCGCCGACCACGAAATACACGTGGTGTTCGCAGAAGGAGTGGGAATTGGCGATGTAAAGACGGATAATTATCCGTCTCTACAGGTTTATCCGAACCCGACGAGTGGGTTGATAACGATATGCGATGTGCGATGTGAGATATGCGACGTTGCCATTTATGATGTCATGGGACGTGCCGTCAGTACTCACATACTCACTATTCACTACTCACTACCCACCCTCGACCTCTCCCACCTGCCGACCGGCGTCTATTTCCTGCAGGTAACGACGGAAAACGGAAGTGTAACGCGAAAAGTGGTGAAACAATAAAACCTCTGTGACCCTCTGTGTCCCCTGTGTCTCTGTGCTGAATATTTTTTTCCAGCACAGAGGCACAGAGGACACAGAGTTACACAAAGAAAATTAAATCTTTAAATTTTTAAATCTTTAAACCCATATAGTTATGAACAAAGTAAACATTTTAACAGCAATCGCCGCCATCATCATCTGTGCGGCATCCTGCGGAGGACAACAACCGAAAACAGCCGCCGAAGAAGTCAAGCATTACCACTGGCTTGACGCAGGCAGCGGAGAGATTATCATGACGCGGAGCGGCAACGTCTTCCGTGGCGAATTTGTGGACTTCGGCTTTCAGGAGCGGTGTAGCGTGCCTGTTGCAGGAACGATTTCCGACGATGGTACCGTACTCGGCATCGGCTTCGACGCTGTCTATGGCAACCTCTACGCGAAACTCACCGGCAAAATCACCGGCGACACGTTTGTGGCGGAGTGGACGCCGGTACCAAACGCCATCGGCGAACACTACAGCATGACGATGACGTCGCAAAAACTATCGCCCGACGTCGAAGCGGAACTCGCCCAACATCCCGACGCTTTCTACAACCGGCTCTCCCCCGGAACGCAACTCTGCTCCTCCGACGGAATGCCGTTAGACCGCGTAACGCCGTTTTTGCCGGAAAAAACAGTTACGGATGACGGACAAATATACGGCTACCAAATCGGCGAATGGGAGACAAAACTCATGCGCATAGTCTCCGCAGGAGACGACAAAGTCCAGTGTTATATTGGCATCGAGCAAAACGGAGTGGAGTGGTTATATGTAGAGATGGAAGTCGCTGCAAAATTAACCGGCAACACCTTCCGTTACACGGTAAAAGGTCGTGAGTTTGAAGTAGCCATCTACAACGGCTTCGCAGTCATAACGCCCACCAACGGCACGACCGACCCAAACGCCAAAGAGGTCGCCATAACAGACTCCGAAGGCGCGATTGACCAAAATCCGGACTTCACCGCCGCCGGCGTCTATCCGCTGCTGCCCATGGGACCAATCGATCTGCAACCCTACGAGTACAACCTCCACTTCTATCTCGACGAAACGATGACCGAATACGACAACGACGAATACGACGAATACGACGAATACGGGGAGTACAACCTCTCGGACGTCTATACCATGCTCGGATACCTCAAACACAGCGGCATCCACGACGGCGGAGACCCGATGCTGCTCTTCGACGAGGTGCTGATGATCTATAGCCACGAAACCGACAAACTCCGACAGTACGGATACGACCCCGAAGAGGACATCATCGAAAACGACTACGTCATGGTCAACGAATCGGAAGAGTGGATAAACATCGTTACCAACGCATCGGCGTCTTTCACCATCATCGAGTACGATGACTATCACATGCAGCTCGTCGAAGTTGACCGGCAAAGATTCCTGCAACACCTTGCCGACAAAGGCGAAATGTTAGTAGAAATAACCATCGCCGCCTCAGGAACACTCTACGAGGTAAAGGAGGTGTATGTGCCGTGAAAGTTGAAAATTGAAAGTTGAAAATTGAAAATTGAGAGTGATTGTAATGAATACCATGATAAAAAACTCTGTGAACCTCTGTGAACTCTGTGTCTCTGTGTTGAATATTTTTTCCAGCACAGAGGCGCAGAGTTCACAGAGTTACACAGAGAAATTCGTGCATTCGTGGCAAAAAAAGTCTCATATCTCAAATCTTTAAAACCATGAACAAAGTAAAAATTTTAACAGTAATCGCCGCCATCATCATCAGTGCGGCATCCTGCGGCGGGCAGCAGCCGACGGGCGTAGCGGAGACCGCCGACACCCCAAGTCAAATAACAGAAGAGACCATCACGAAAGAGATCCTCTCCTTGCCCGAGATGCAGTTTCCCAACGCCGCCGTCATGATTGTGGACGAGCCGACCGACGCCGAACCCTACTTCACCGTAAAGGGCGGCAGCGACATGGACGACCATTTCGCAACAAGTTTCTGGTTTCACGTCTATACCGCGCCGGAATACGAAATCAGAATCTACGACGTCGTTTTGGACAGCGAAATGACCTTGGAAGAGTGGCGCAAAAATGAAAATTAGAAAATGTTTGAACTATGATTTTAAAATGATTTCAATGAATACCATGATAAAAAACTCTGTGAACCTCTGTGTCCCCTGTGTCTCTGTGTTGGAAAAAAATATTCAGCACAGAGGCACGGAGGACACAGAGTTACACAGAGCCCCCTTGCGCCCTTTGCGCTCTCCTTTGCGCCTCTGCGTTAAAAATTCAAACGCAAAGACGCAAGCCCCCTTTGGTTCCCCCGAAGGGGGAAAAAGCGCAAAGGACGCAAAGAAGCATCAACACGAAGGCACGAAGGCACGAAGACAGAAAGACACGAAGTCCCCTCTGGATTGCTTCGGGCTATCGCCCTCGCAATGACGGGAAACAGTCTTGTGTCTAAAAGTCTTGTGTCTAACAGTCTCAAAATCTCAAATCTTTAAAAATATGAACAAACAAATTTTACCCTTCCTCGCCGCCGTGCTACTCTTAGCGGCATCCTGCGGCGGACAGCAGCCGACGGGCGTAGCGGATGAAAGTAGTGCCTCGCTGACATTGAAAACCATCGCCGTCGAGGAGGTGTTGAAGCATCCCAAGGGTGTTTCCGACGCGGACGGTCTTACCTACAAAGTCCACTTTACCTATCCTGCCGGACACACCGACAAAGCCGTTTTGGAAAAACTGCAACAACAGTTTATCGCTCACACGCTGGGGCAAAGATACAGTTCGCTCACGCCCGAAGAAGCCGTCAATGCCTGTATCGCCGACTGGCAAGCGGCGTACAACGGGGAAACTGCGAATGAGGACGAGTTCGACTTCCGGCTACGCTGGAAAATGACTGCCGACAACGCCATCCTATTTATGAACGAAGACCTATTGCAGTTAGAGACCAACAGTTCTGTATATGACGGAGGCAATTACGACGCCGGTGGCATGTCGTATCACCTTTTCAACCCCACGACGGGCAACGAGTACTGCCGCAACGACATCTTCAAACCCGAATCCGCCGAAAATATCCGTCGGCTGATTATCCCCGAACTGAACAACGTGTGGAACGCCGGCAATGTGTCCTTCGACAACAATAAGGTGTGGACGCCCAACACCCATTTTGCCGTCACACAAGAAGGCATCCGCATCTTTTACCGCAATTTCGAAATCTGCGATTGTCCTTTTGGTACTGTCCCTTTTACCATTCCATACAACAAGATAGCGCCCTACCTCCGCGAAGATACGCCTGTGTGGAATATCGTTTTTGGGCAGACACAAACAAACGTTCAATCCATTGCTCGCACGCTTGCGGCGCAGGTTCCCGAAATCAACGAAAAGTACGACCGTACACATTCAAACGATGATCACTACCTTTACCGCTCTGCCGAAGATGACGAATATGGAGATAGGAACTTGCAAATGTATTGGTACGAACGACCAACGGCTCCCAACGACTGGGTATTGGTCAGTTCCAATTATCATCCTGATTCGTGGCTGAAATGTTTTACTTTCGACCGCAATACCGAAACGCTGACAGAAACCGACCTCCCTTTCACCATCCCGTCGGCTCACGAGTTCGACAGCGAAGAATTTGACAAAGAACAGACCTATTGGCGTTCCGATTACACGATTTGCGAAAACGGCGACATCATCATCTCGGCGTCGCCCGGCATGAACGCCATCTGTGTTACGTTCGCACATTGGGACAACGAAAGTTTTACCCTTTACAAACGCGGAATTGACTTCTCGTATGGAGAACCCGTCGAAGACGACGCCGCAGCGGAAATGTACGTGAAGAACGCCATCCGTCCCAACTTTCAACGCATCAACGCCATCGAAAACTGGACGTGGATAGACGAAAAAACCGTCAGCGGGATAACGCCCCAACCCGCCACGCTCACCTATTACTACTCCGACAAAGGATTGGAAAAAATAGTAGCCGCGCTCACAAACGAAACAGTCGAGTACTACTTCTTAGAACGGTATCTGTCGTTTGTGTACTCCAAGTCGGACGCGGGAAAAGAGCAGCGATGGTATGTGAAAAAAGGAAGTTGTTTCCGGGGCATCGGCGATAACGGCAAAATACTTTTATCCGAGGCAAGGGAGGAGGAATACGGAGAGGTGGATGTGCTGTTTGGAAAAATAATGGGAAGGTAAATCTTTGAATTTTTAAATCTTTAAATCATAAATATATGAAAGACATAGAGAAAGCAATAAACCTCTACCGTCTGATGGCGTCCCGTTGCGAGCGAACGGGTCATTCGCCGCGACAGACACGCGTCTATCGCGAGATGGTGGAGTTCATGCAAGACTGCGACAGCGCCGACGCCGCAGCAGTCAAAATCAGAAACTCCAAGTATTTTCTAGCGCCGGCGGCGGCGCTCTTGCAGGATAAACTTGCAGCGTTGGAGCGGGCGTCGCGTGAGAGCGACATGCCCGACGTCGCCGACGTCTATAAAAAGAAAATCGAAGAGATTGACGCCGACCCCACCGCCATGTACGAGACGGGATACGACGCCACCGTGAAAAATCTGAAAAAAGCCTACTTCGACACCTACAATGCGTTTGTCAGAATCTTTGTCGCGTATTTCAAATTATCGTGCTACAGCGTCTTAGACAAGACGACGGCTATCACGCTGGATGCGTTGAGAGCCGACTTCGCCGCGTTGTCCAAGCCAAGTTCGGACTTTGCTCAACTGGCGGCGTTGGAGAAATTCCGGTCGCTGATACCCGTAACCGACGCCGGCTATGCCCGTTTTGTGAAAGAGGCGCCCATCCTCGCCGCCAACGGTCCCGACTACGCAGCCGAGAAACAATCTATCGAAGAGGAACTGAAGGCGTTGCAACAGTTAGTCGCCGCCGAGAAAGACGCCGTGGCGGAAGCAGGGAGAGTCAACAAGCAAAAGATGAGACAGTCGCAGACCATCGCCGTCGCGCCCGATTCGCAAACAGGCGCTTACACCTATATTGAGGAAAAAACCATTAATTATTAAAAGGAGGAAAACACCATGAACGATATAATCAAAGGATTAGTAAGCGGCTACTTGGACACATTCGACATGTACGCCATCTCAAGCCCCGCCTTGCAGCAGCAAGTAGATGATTTTAAAAAGAAGATGACCGCCTTCGCCAACGACAATCCGGACATCGGCGCTTTCTACGGAAAACTCGCCGAATCGGGATTGATGGAGGAACATTCGGCGCTGATAACAAAAGTAGTAATGGCTTCGACAGGGAGCGCCGATGCCGACGGCAACGTGAAAACCGACTACAGCGACACACCACCGCCGACCGTCGTCTCGGTGAAAGAGTTTATAGAGCAATACCGCGTATCGTATGACGAAGTGAAAAAGTCGCTCTATCGCAAACGCGGCGAGGCGGCGTATGAGAAGATATTCGCCGTCGCCGACCGCACCAACGACATGCTCGAAGCGCAAACCATCTTAGAAGAAGAACGCCTGCTGTGGAAAATCGTAACCGACGACAGTTTAGACATCTTCGAAACCAACCTGCAGGCGATGGACCCGCTGCAACGCGCCTTCACCTTCACCCTCGAAAGCCAGATAGACGTCTATAAAAAAGCGCAGAGCGAAGAAGAGATAGACTACATGATGCAATGTCTCGAATTTCCCATCTTCCGCTTTGTACAAAACGACACCCTCAACAATATCACCATCCCCGCAACCTTCGCAGCGCTGATAGTGGGCATGGATCCGCCCGGCTATGACGTCTGCAAACTCAGTTTTCAGTTAGCCGGAAAGGAGGAGAGTTTACGAGAGTTTATCGCTACCTACAAAGCGTTGCAGCGCACCGTCAACTTCTTAAAAGAGTTTTGCGGTAAGACCTTCGACGACCTGCTCGCCAACGAAAGCGCTAACATCTGGATGCTCGCACCCGACAAAGTGGACGACCTCAGCAGAGTAAAAGTAACATGGAACCCGCACAACCACAAGGCGTTTCGCGACATCATCTACAACGAAATCATGAGCGACCTCCCGCTGATAGAACTTCTGAAACGACAACCCGACCAACCGGTATGGTATAGTTTCGGCGACCCCAACGCCAAAGAAAACTACCGCAACATGGCGCAGGAAAAAGCGACACAGATCAATGCGGAGTTGACGTATTATAAATATGTCAAACAGGGTGCAAACATGTAACAAAAAAGTACTACCTTTGCAGCATTGAAAAAATAGCAGAACACAATAGATTGAAAATTAAATATTTTAAACGATGAAAACTCGAGTATTAAAAACCAGAGCCTTAGCGCTGTTTTTTGCGCTTACCGGCTTCGTGGCGCTGGCGCAGAACAAAGAAATCACCATCCTCTCCGTCAACGACATGCACGCCTCCATTGACCGTTTTCCCAAGTTTGTTGCCCTCGTGGACAGCATGAGGACGGTCTATCCCGACCTGCTACTCTTCGCGGCAGGCGACAACCGCACCGGCAACCCTGCCAACGACATGCACCCCGTCTCGTCCTATCCGATGACGATGCTGATGAACAGAGCCGGATTCAACCTCTCCGCCATCGGCAACCACGAGTTCGACGGCAACGTTGACGGCTTGCGCACCGTACTCAACAACTCCGACTTCCGGTACGTATGCGCCAACATGTATGCGCCCGACTCAATGCGCCTGCACATCGAACCCTACAAAATCTTTGAAGTGGACGGCGTGCGAATCGGCGTGCTGGGACTGATCCAGCAAGGCGCCAACAGACTGCCCGACTCCCATCCGAACAACCTGAAAGGCATCTCTTTCCGACCATGGGATGAGGTAGCGGAACAATACAGTTGGCTGCGCAACCAGTGCGACGTCTTCGTGCTGCTCGCACACGAAGGCTACGACGAAAGCATCCAACTGCTCAGCCAATACCCCGTCGCCGACGTGCTGATTAGCGGACACTCCCACACTGCCGTCGAAACCACAGAACTGCACAACGGCGTGTTGCTGACACAGGCGGGGTCAAGCCTCAAATACGTTACACACATCACGCTACAACTGACCGACGGACAAATCACCAAAAAAGAATCCGCACTCTTAGACGTCAACGCTTTCCCGCGCTCCGACGCCGACGTGCAGACGATGGTGGACGGTTTCAACAACAACGAATCGCTGCTCCGCGAACTGACAACGGTAACCACCGACTTCACCTCCTACGAAGAGTTGGGCTGCATGATGACCGACGCCATCCGCATAGAATCGGGCGCCGACCTCGCCTTCCAAAACCCCGGCGGCGTGCGCTTCGAGACCTTCCCTGCCGGAGCGATGACCGTCCGCGACATCTATCGCTTAGACCCGTTCAACAACAACGTCATCGAGTTCTCCCTCACCGGCGCCGAAGTACTGCGCCTCATCGAAGCCGCCTACATCGCCGAAAACAAACAGGCGCCATACATCTCCGGCGCAACATACGAAATGGAATTAGATAAACAGGGAGCCGTGAAAAAAGTGCAAGTGAAGATGAACAACGGCGTAAAACTCGACCCGCAGAAACAATATAAAGTCGTACTGAACAGTTATCTCGCCGCCGTCAGCCAATACCAAAAAACCGACGAAGGAAAAGACCTCTTCCAATCCAGCGCCGACATGACCATACAATATTTGGAAAAACAGGCGGCGGTGGATTATCACGGAGTGAAACGGGTAACGCTGGTTAACCGATAAGGATTTACGGGTCTGGTGTAATTTAAAAATTTCATGTACCTTTGCACCTCATAAAAAGCAACTATCGTGAGTATTCAGGAAAGAGTAATCGAATTTGTGTCTTTTTGTATTGAAGAATACAAGTTCCGACATCGTTTGACGGGCGATGTTGTCGTAAAACTATTTGAAGAAAGCAAAATAATTGACTTTCTGATAAACAACTACGAAATACTTCATACGCAGAGCAAACAATACGTGCAAGAAGAAATTGATATACAAATAGGAGGTAAATCATGAAAGTACTGTACCATGGCAGTTTGACGATAATTGACGAACCGAAAATTATCCAATCAGGTCGTACCTTGGATTTTGGAGAAGGTTTTTATACAACATCAAGCAAAAAACAGGCATTACAATGGATTAAAATTCGTTTAGTGGGAAAAGATATGACCCAAGGTGTTTTAAACAGATATTATTTCGACGATACAGTCTTGACATCCGCTAATATCAACGTATTGCATTTCGAAAAACCGGATGAGGCATGGGTTGATTTTGTTATGGAAAACCGACTAAATAAAAATTTTCGACATGCTCACGATATAGTTATTGGTCCCGTTGCAAATGACAGGGTATATGCCTGTTTTAACGCCTTTGAAAATGGATTTATGAACAAACAAACCCTTATCGGCGAATTAAAAACCTATCGTTTAATTGACCAGTATTTATTTCACACGGAAAAATCATTACAATATTTACAATATATCAATTTTCAAAAGGTATGATACCAAAAATCACATCCAAAAACCTCCATATATTCATTCCCAGAAAGGTCGCCGTATTGGTATGCCGCTATGCAGCACAAGCCAATATTTCTCCCAAAGAAGCATTGATGACTTTCTATAACTCAAAAACTTATAACACCCTGTCTCAAGAAAAAAGCAAATTATGGTACTTTGGAGATAATTACCTTTATGAAGAATTTTTGGAAAATGAGGGCATTATTAACAGCCAAACACATTCACCGTTTTTCCGTTAACGGATTCTTTCGTTTGATAGATTTTCTCGTCCCACGTTTTTTCCTGATCGCGGTCGAAAGCCACAAGCCAGCCTTCGGTACAGCCGAGCGTGTTCATATAGCGTAGCGTCTGTTCGATGCCTTTCACTATGGATTGTTTGCCGCGGTTGATTTTCAATTCGACAGGATATTTTTTACCTTGATATTCGATACACAAGTCCAGCCTGTCTCTGCCTGTTGCCATATCCCGCTGCACGTCGCCGCCGCCGTTGAAAACACGTTGCAGAAATGCCTGTAAAATCAAGTGGGGGGCGGCTTCTTTGTACTGGAAGCGCTCTTGCCATATCTCGGAGTTTTCGCGCCAGAACTGTTGAAAGTCCTGCAACAGCAGGTTCATGTCAACGTTGTTGTTTTTGTAGTATTTGGGCATTTCGTATTCGGAGTACTGTTCATTGGAGGTCAAAATCCACTGTTCATTATAATTTAGCGTTCTGATGATTACCTCTGCGTAAATCGGGTTTCCGGCAACAATGGTTTCATTATGTAGCCGTATCAAACCTAAATCTTTTACATAGTTATAGTCATCGGAAAATTTTTCGATTTTGTCGCCTTGTCCTGTTATCATCGGTTCGATAACCTTTTGCACGCGCTCTTCTTTCAATTTGTCTAAGAGTTGGTCAATATGGACGTCGCGGCGCAGGATGATTGTCTGTATGGCTTCAGAGACCATTGCGGCGGTGATGTTGATGGAATAATCTTTTTTGAGTTGCGCAACGATTATTTCTCTTGCAATGGCGTTAACTAACCAGGGCTGTCCCTGTGTTTGCTCAAACGCAAGTTCTACGGCAGCGTCTCCAAAACGCTGTCCTGTTTCTGTGGTGTGTTGTTGGTAAAGGGCGGCAACTTCTTCTTTTGTGAAGTTGCGAAGCGTCAACGAACTGGTTATAATATTAAACGGACTTGCCGTTCCGAGTGTCGCTTTGTTTTCGCGGATTTTCGCTTTGTAATCGCGGATATTTCTCATTCCGACGAGTGCAACCGATGCCGGAAATGGGGCAGTATGGCGATTGACAAAGCCATCCCGTAGTTGTCGCAAGAAAGAAATTAGCGTATTTTCGGATAAGCAATCGGCTTCGTCGAAAAAGATTACAAACGGTTTGTCAATGCGTCTGCAATAGCGTGATAATGCCAATCCAAGCGCATTTAAGTAGTCGGAAACGTCTAAGTTATCTCTAAAGTTTTCAAAATACGGCAGTTGATAATTTTCTAATGCGATGGCAAAGCCATTGATAATGGCAGGAATGCTTATTGCAGGGTCTGCTACGCCGTAAACTCTTTCCAACGAACAATATACAGCGTAATATTTGCCCCCTTGGTTGAGTTGATCGGCAAGATTGAGCAGCAGCGTTGTTTTGCCCGTCTGACGCGCAGCGTGAATGACGTAATACTGCTCGCCGTTGATAAGTTCTGTCAACTCGTCATGCAAACGCTCAGTGGCGTCGAGCATATAATGCTTTCCCTCTATGCAGGGACCGGCTACGTTAAAGTATTTCATGTCTAAAATATTTGCTGCAAATGTACATAAAATTTTTGAATTGCATCCGTCGCACATCCCAAAAAAGTAGTATCTTTGCCGACAAATAACTATTTATGTTTGGATTTCTCAAAGGACTGATAGGAACAAAGTCGGACAAAGATATAAAAGCAGTTACTCCGCATATCACAAAAATAAAGGATATATACCCTGCTATACAGCAACTTTCCAACGATGCGTTGCGGGCGAAGACCGTTGAATTTCGGCAGCGCATCGCGCAGGCGATTCAGAGCGAGCAGGCTGAAATAAACCAATTAAAGGAAGAGGCAAACAACCTGAACATCGAAGCCGTCAGTGACCGCGAAAAGATTTGGCAGACCGTGGACAAAATCGAAAAAGAGGCTTACGAAAAGACCCAGACCGTGCTTCGCGAGATCCTCCCCGAAGCCTTCGCCGTGGTCAAAGAGACCGCCAAGCGGTTTGCCGAAAACGAATGGATCGAAGTAACCGCCACCGAGATGGACGCCGAACTGAGCCGGCACAACGAAGACATCGTCATCGCAGGAGACAAAGCCCGCTACCACAACACATGGATGGCTGGCGGCAGCCGCATCCACTGGAACATGATACATTATGACGTACAGTTGATTGGAGGCGTGGTCTTGCACGAAGGAAAAATCGCCGAGATGGCGACCGGTGAAGGAAAAACGTTAGTTGCCACGTTGCCGGTCTATCTCAACGCCTTACCCGGAAAGGGTGTCCACGTGGTAACCGTCAACGACTATTTGGCAAAGCGCGACAGCGAATGGATGGGGATGCTGTTCCAGTTTCACGGATTAAGAGTGGACTGCATTGACAAACACCGTCCCAACAGCGCCGAGCGCCGAGCCGCATACACCGCCGACATCACCTACGGCACCAACAACGAGTTCGGCTTCGACTACCTGCGCGACAACATGACCGGCGACCCCGAAGAGATGGTACAACGAAAACTCAACTACGCCATCGTGGATGAGGTGGACTCCGTCTTGATTGACGAAGCCCGTACACCGTTGATCATCTCCGGTCCAACCGCAAAGGGCGACGAACAGGAATTTGACGCCTATAAACCCGTCGTAGAGAGATTGTATCGCGTTCAAAGAGACTTGGTCAACAAATATCTGACGGAGGCAAAAGCGCTCCTCAGAGAGGGTTCCGCTAACGAAGACGAGAAAAAAGGTGGCGAACAACTGCTCCGCGCCCATCACGGACTTCCCAAGACCAAGTCTCTGATAAAATTTCTGAGCGAGCCCGGAATGAGAACGCTCATGCAAAAAACGGAAAACTTCTACCTCCAAAATCAGGCAAAAGAGATGCACATCATCAACGACGAACTCTATTTCGTCATTGAAGAGAAAAACAACTCCATCGAACTGACGGAAAAAGGTATCGGTTTTGTCAACGACTTGGTGAACGACCCCGACTTTTACCACCTCCCCGACGTCGGCTCCGAGATTGCCGAGATAGAAAAGATGGAGATCAGCGACGCCGAAAAAACCGAACGCAAAAGCAAACTCATGCAAGACTTCTCAACCAAGTCCGACCGCGTGCACAGCGTCAACCAACTGCTGCGTGCCTATGCCATGTTTGAAAAAGACGTCGAGTACGTCATCATTGACAACAAGATAAAAATCGTGGACGAGAAAACCGGACGTATCATGGAAGGACGGCGCTACTCCGACGGGCTACACCAAGCCCTCGAAGCCAAAGAAAACGTACAGGTAGAAGCCGCCACTCAAACGTATGCCACCATCACACTCCAGAACTACTTCCGCATGTACAACAAATTAGCCGGCATGACCGGTACGGCGGAAACGGAAGCCGGCGAGTTTTGGAACATCTACAAATTGGAAGTGGTGGTTATTCCCACCAACCGACCCATCGTCCGCGCCGACAGAGAAGACATGGTCTATAAAACCGCCCGCGAGAAATACAACGCCGTCATTGACGAGATTGAACGCATGATAAACGTGGAACGACCCGTTCTGGTCGGAACCACGTCGGTCGAAAACTCCGAACTCCTGAGCCGCATGTTGACACGAAAAGGGCTGAAACACAACGTCCTCAACGCCAAGATGCACCAGCGGGAAGCGGAAATCGTTGCCGAAGCGGGACAGGCGCGAGCCATCACCATCGCCACCAACATGGCGGGTCGTGGAACCGACATCAAACTCGGTCCCGGAGTGAAAGACGCCGGCGGATTAGCCATCATCGGCACCGAACGGCACGACTCCCGTCGCGTGGACCGACAACTTAGAGGTCGTTCCGGACGACAGGGCGACCCCGGAAGTTCCCAGTTCTTCGTCTCCTTAGAAGATGACCTCATGCGCATGTTCGGCTCGGAACGTATCGCCGGAATCATGGACAGATTAGGGCTAAAAGAGGGCGAGATGATCCAACACTCCATGATCACCAAATCCATCGAACGGGCGCAGAAAAAGGTGGAAGAGAACAACTTCGGCATCCGTAAGCGCCTCTTAGACTACGACAACGTGATGAACTCGCAACGCGACGTCATCTACAAACGTCGTCAGCACGCACTCTTCGGCGAACGTCTGGCGCTCGACGTCCAAAATATGATATACGACGTCTGCGGCGTCATCATACAGGAAAATCACCAAAATCGCGACTTCGAAGGCTTTAAATACGAACTGCTCTCGGTCTTAGCAAGCGAATCTCCTTTCTCGGAACAGGAATTTTTGGATGGAAAAGCGAGCGCCCTCAACGACCAATTATACGACAAGGTCTATCAAGACTACATGAAAAAAAGAAACAACATCGCCGAGCGTGCCTATCCGTTGGTCTCCCATGTCTTTGAGACGCAGAAACAATTTGAAAACATCCTCATCCCGTTCAGCGACGGAAAACGCCAATATCAAATCATCGCCAACCTCTCCCGAACCTACGAAAACAAATTGGAAATCCCCATGGCGATGGAAAAAAGCATCTCCCTCTCGGTCATCGACAACGCATGGAAAGAGCATCTGCGCGAAATGGACGACCTCCGGCAATCAGTCCAAAACGCCACCTACGAACAAAAAGACCCGCTGATTATCTATAAGTTAGAATCCTTCGGACTCTTCAAAACCTTGATACAGGAGATAAACCGAACCATCGCTACCTTCATCCTGCGCTGCGACATCCCCAACATCCAAACCGCCCCCGTGCGACAAATCAACAGAGCGCAAGCCAAACTCGAACGCAAAGACATGCTCACCCAAGCCCACAGCGACACCCAAGCACACCTCCGACCCAACCAACCCGTCAAAGTCGAAAAAACAGTAGGACGCAACGACCCCTGCCCATGCGGCAGCGGAAAGAAATTTAAACATTGTCACGGATAATCAACCTAAAAAAGGAAAGGTAAAAATTCATTAAAAAACCTCCAACATATTCAAAAACACAATGACAATCCCTATCGGAACGACGTAGCGGATAAGGAAATATATGATTTTGAAATAGCGTACTTTCAGAGTATTGGCATTGGAGAGTTCGTCGAAGACGGCGCTCCGTTTCATTTTCCATCCCACGAAGAGGGTGATGAAGAACGCGCCGATGGGCATTAAGAATATGGATGAAAACTTGTCGAAGAAGTCGAAGATGATGTTGCCGAAGATTTTAACATCGCCCATACAACCAAGTGATAGTGAACATAATGCGCCTAACACCGTTACCGCGCCGCCTGCCAGAAACACCGTTTTTTTGCGCGATATTTTCCACTCTTCCGTCGCGTAAGTGGTGATGACCTCCAACAATGAGATGGAAGAGGAGAGCGCCGCAATGATCAACACGGCAAAAAAGACGACGGCAAAGATGCGTCCAAAGGACATCTGTGCGAAAATCTGCGGTAAAACGGTGAACAGCAGTCCGGGACCCTTATCCGGCGCAAAGCCAAAGGAGAAAACCGCCGGAAAGATGACAAATCCCGCCAGCAGGGCAAATCCCAAGTCCATTCCGATGGTCATCAACGAGATTTTGAACAGATTTTCGCCCTTGCTCATATATGAACTGTAGGTTATCACCGCCCCCATCCCCAAACTGAGCGAAAACAGACCCTGTCCCAACGCATCCAACACCACCGCAGAGGTGAGTTGGGAAAAGTCGGGCTGTAACAGAAAACGCACGCCCGCACCCGCATTGGGAAGGCACAGCGCATAGGCCGCCAGAAAGAGAATCATCACAAAGAGTGTGGGCATCAATATCTTAGACCACTTCTCTATGCCGTTCTTGATGCCCATGATGATGATACCCATCGTCAATCCCAAAAATACTATATGGTAAATAACAGGTTCAACAGCCGATTGTGAAAAGGTCGAAAACAAAGTAGCCGCTCCCTCCTGCGCGGAGAAACCCGAAAAAACGGCTGCCACAAAATATTTTATCACCCATCCGCCGACCACGCTGTAAAACGACAGGATCACAAACGCCGCAACGACACCGGTAAGTCCCGTGAAAAACCATTTTGTACCGGGCGCCAACTTCCGAAAAGCGCCTATCGGGTTCGACTGCGAGCGCCGACCGATGACAAACTCCGACAGCATCAACGGCAAACACAAAATGACCATGAACAGAACATAAACCAGTATAAAAACAGCGCCGCCATTTTTTCCTGCCATGTACGGAAATTTCCAAAAATTGCCCAACCCCACCGCCGAGCCTACCAACGCCATCAAAGCGCCCAAACGAGAACCAAAACTATCACGCGACATATATTTATGATTTTTAGTGTGCAAAGATACATCTTTTTGGGTGTATGACAAATTGCAGAAAAATGAATGAATTTTGAGCGCCTCCGGTGTGGGGGCGCTTTTTTTAAATAATTGAATTCGGTTATTCTTTTTTTTGTACTTTTGCAAGGATATTATTACTTAATAATAAGCGGTGAAATTCAGAACATTATTTAGTCAGGCAACTTACATTATCATATTGATAATTACCATTTTAACGATGGCTTTTGTTGTGTATGTCAATCGGAAAATGCGCATTATGGCCGACGAGAACGAGCAACGGCACGCATGGCAGACGTTGGATAACACCATCAAACAGGCAAATTCTTTCTTCGACAGGAACGAAACGACCTGCGTCGAACTGTCGAAATTTGTCTCATTGTTGGAAAACGACACGACGCTTTTGTATCATTCGCTGACCCAATTATTGGAAAACAAGCCCGAACTGCGTGCAGCGTTCATCCATTTTTACGACTCCACCCAAAAACGCCCCTCCGTCTATCTGATGCGGGAGCAAAATCAGATCCGGCAAGCCGTATTCAACGACTATATCTCGGAGATGAGACAAAAATCCTTACAGGCGCTTTTTGAGCGAAGCAACATGTCGCCGTTTTGGGAAAATCCGGTCATCTCCATGATGGACAACCAAGCCTGTATCAACCTCTTCGTGCCATTTTCCGACCCGTCGAATCAACTGCAAGGCTTTGCCGGGCTCACCATGAGTTTGGCGTGGGTGGATGACATATTACGCTCATCATTAACCTATTACGAGAACGACGCTCACGCTTTCATGTTTATGCTGGCGCCCGACGGTTCTGCCGTCAGCGTTGCCGGAGATGTCGTCCGAAAAAACCAGAACCTGTTGGAAGAAACCCAATCCGTCAACAACGCCAACGCCCAACCTGTCAACGACGCCAACACCCAATCCGGCAACGACAACACCTTTATATCAATGCTTTACAACATGCGCAACGGGGAGACAGAAAGCATCAAACTACACAACACGCTTACCTCTACCGCCAACATGTTCTTTTATAAAAGTCTAACTAACAAAAGGTTATCTATTGCATTATCCTACTACAACAGCCAATCCATGGCGGCATGGAATCGTTTATTTATCCTTATCCTTGCCTTGCTGGTTTTCTTTTTCGGAATCATCACCTTATGGCTCTGGTGGTATTGGAAGAAAAGAGCGGAAATAGTTGAAAAAATGGGAGAAAGCATTGAATCCATTGAACGCGGTTCGGTAAGCGCCATTTTTCCATCTTCGTCACTACACCAAGACCTTCAGGAACTGTGCCTTAAAGTCAATAACATGCAAAGAGGTCTCATTGTAAGAAAGCAAGAATCCGAATCCAATGCACGCGCCAACGAACGCAGTAAATATGAAGTAGAACTTGCACAAAAAATCCGCCGTTACTTCTATTCTGCCGGTTTTCAGTTCTATTCCGGGGATTTAGCACATAAAATAAATCAATATGTGAAAAAAGATTATTTAACCGACAGCGTCGGAGGCGATTTTCACGACTATTTCAACATCTCGCCACAACGCATCTGTTTTGTTGTAGGCAATGTATCCCGTCCTAAAAAAGGCAACAGCAACATACAAACCGCCATGAACATCATATTGACCATGAACCTGATACGCTCACATTTCAAAGCATATTCCACGCTGGATCAATGCGTTTTTTATCTAAATAACGACCTGTATTCGCAATGCAACGGTAGTTTCACAGTCAACGCCTTTATTGGCATCATTGATTGTGAAACAGGGCGGTTGGAGACGGTCTGCGCCGGCGCGCCAACACCCTGTATAATTGCACACTGCAGCCTCTTTTTCTTCCCTGCACAAAATGGATTACCCCTCGCCTCACGACTCAATGAGGAGTATTCCGCCGACAAACGCGACCTTTCCGACGGAGATATGCTCATGGTTCATACCGAAGGCGTCCATTCAAGACAAAATGTCGACAACGACCAATACGGACAAGCCCGCCTGAGACAAACCATGTCCACTGTAAATATGGCAAGCCCCGACGTTTTTTTAGAAGATCTTTTCGAAAAAATTTCCGATTTCACAAAAAATCAACCCATGCAAGTAGATGACTATACACTCTTTGCCATCAAATATGAAGAAAAAACAAGATAAACGCATTTAAATTTTTAAAAATATAACAAAATGTACAAATTAAACCACCTGCAACCCAAGTTAGTATGGCAGTATTTCGAAGATATCTGCCAAATCCCGCATCCATCGAAAAAAGAGGAGCGCCTCGCCGCTTTCCTGATGGATTTTGCCAAAAAACACCAACTCGAAGCCCGTCAGGACAAAGCCGGCAACGTCATCATCAAAAAACCGGCATCCAAAGGATTCGAAAAGATGAAGACCGTCATTTTGCAAAGCCACATAGACATGGTTTGCGAAAAAAACGCCGACAAGAAGTTCGACTTCGACAACGACGCCATCCAGGTCGTCATTGATGGCGACTGGGTACGTGCTGACGGAACAACCTTAGGCGCCGACGACGGCATCGGCGTTGCCGCATCATTGGCATTATTAGCCGACAACACCATCCAACACGGAGCGCTCGAATGTCTCTTCACCGTGGACGAAGAAACCGGACTCACCGGCGCCTTCGCCTTGGAAGCAGGCTTTATGTCGGGCGACATCCTCATCAACCTCGACTCGGAAGACGAAGGCGAAATATTCATCGGATGCGCCGGCGGAGGCGACACCGAAGCCACCTTCTCCTATGAAAACGAACCCGTCCCGTCCGACGTCATCGCCTACACCATCTGGGTCAAAGGACTGACCGGCGGACACTCCGGCGACGAAATCCACAAAGGACGCGGCAACTCCATCAAAATACTCAACCGCTTCCTCTTCGAGGCAAACAAACTCTCCATGCGCCTTGCCGAAATCGGCGGTGGAAACATGCGCAACGCCATCCCGCGCGAAGCCTGCGCCACCATCGTCATCCCCAAAAAACACGACGGAAAATGGAATGCCGGCTTCCAAAAACTGCGCAACGAAATCGCCGACGAACTATCCGTCCAGGAACCCGGCTTCAACGCACTGTTGGAAAAAACAACGCTCCCGCAAACCGTCATTGACGCCCAAACACAACAACATCTGCTCCTTTCGCTCTACGCCTGTCCGCACGGCGTCATCGCCATGAGCGCTAAAATGCCCGGATTGGTCGAGACATCCACCAACTTAGCCAGTGTCAAAATGAACGCCAAGAAACAGACCATCACCGTAGCCACCAGCCAGCGCAGTTCCGTCGAAAGCAGCAAAAAAGATGTGATGAACATGGTGGAAACCGTATTCACAGCAGCACAGGCAAAGGTAAAACACGGCAACGGCTATCCGGGATGGAACCCGAACCCCAACTCCCAAATATTAAAAATAGCGGTCGAAGCGTATAAAAAACTCTTCGGAAAAGCCCCCGTAGTACGTGCCATCCACGCAGGATTGGAATGTGGACTGTTCTTGGAAAAATATCCCCACTTGGATATGATTTCCTACGGACCAACACTACGTTTAGTGCATACCCCCGAAGAAAAAATCGAAATCGCTACCGTAGATAAATTCTGGAAACATACCTTGGAGATATTGAAAAATATCCCTTCGGTTGAAAACCGTTAGCAAAACTTTCGTCCAATCAACGAGAGAAAATGCTGTACCGTTTCATTGCTCTCGTCCCATTCGCATTGATTTTTTAGTTGGGCGAGGTATTGTTCAGCCTGTTCCATGCTTTTGCATCCGTTTAAGGCGTTGATATAGCGGTTGTAGGCGTCGAAGTCGTTGTTAAACAACTCTTTGATAAAGATAAAACGGTCGTTCATGGCGATAGAACGTTTCAGGTCGGTAATCTTCGCCTGCGACATCTTCGACAACAGCGATTTGTCTTCGGGGGCGGTGGGCTTTTCCGATTCCTTTTCTAAAAACTTGTCCACTAGGCTTTTATAGTCAACGTTCAATGGTTTTTTTTGTGGAACTTTCTGTTCAATCGGCGGTTGCTGAGTGTATAATACGTCCGGCTGTTCGTCATTGCGAACGGAATCGTCATTGCGAACGGAGTGAAGCAATCCGGAAACATTACGCTCTGAGCCGTCATTGCGGTCATTGAGCGCAGTCGAAATGCCCGCACGGTTTTCGTCATTGCGAACGGAGTGAAGCAATCCGGAAACATTACGCTCTGAGCCGTCATTGCGGTCATTGAGCGCAGTCGAAATGCCCGCACAGTTTTCGTCATTGCGAACGGAGTGAAGCAATTCGGAAACATTACGCTCTGAGCCGTCATTGCGGGCTTGACCCGCAATCTCCTCTCTTTCAACGTTATTTCCGGGAATTTCTGCATTTGCCACTTTCGTGGGGACAGGAGCATCCGTAGTCTCTTCAAACAAAAGAAAGTACGTCTCCGCCATTTTCGTCTTTATAATATCCCGCTCGATAGCCGAAAGGGAAATCTGTTTCAATTCGTTTCGTAACTCGTTGATTTTTTTAATGATGCCGTAAAAGTCCATAAGCGCAACTTGTCAAAGATTTTTATTTTAACGAGGAAAAACGCGAAAAATTATTTTTCACTTTGGTATTATGAATATTCGTACCTTTGCCTCCAATGTAATAACATCTTTTATGTTACCATAGTTATACATTTTAAAAAATCACTCTGCAACTTAAAATTTTCACTCCACCGCCATCTCAACTCCCTTAGCATCGGGTATGTTATGGTAACTCCATTTGTGTTTCACAGTTTTATTTTGGATGAGGGTAACGCCCGGGTTGGAGCGGTTCATCATTTTCAGTTCTGTTCCGTCGCCGGTATAGACGGGAAACTCTATATCGTGTTCATTGACAAAGATTTCTATTTTTTGCGGCTCTTCGTCAACGAGCATGACAAAGTTATATCCGTTGTTGGTGGCGTCGTGGTAGAGTTGGGTCAGTTTCGGCAAGGCTCCGCTGTGCCAGCGTTCTATGTCGTAAGCGGTAGCGATAAATGTGGGATTGTCCACTTCCAAATAATCGCCCGTAACGTCGTCGCCTGCGTCGTTGATGATGCGGAGGTTGTGCGGTTTCGGGTTGGGGTCAATGTCGCGCCGCGAGACGATAGTCCATGTCGCATTCCATGCAGAATCAGAGAGTTGCGCGCTGATGTCGTCGTAGGGGAATTCTTTTCTCTCGCCGGTTTCCTGGTTTTCGCATGTGAAAAAGAAGGTTACGGGCAGACGCTCTTCCATCACCGTTTTACTGCCCACTTTCCACGGTAAAAAGTCCATGATGGGAAGATGGTAGTAGGTATAAATCTCAACGCCCAAGGTCATCACCATGATAAAGCCGCCGAGGGCGAATTGTGCCATGCCGGAGAGGCGTGTTCGTACATATTTGAAATTGAACAATATAGCCAACAGGACGGTGTCTATAACTAAGTTTTTATAAAACGTTTGCCAGTTGGACATGATGATAAAATCGCCGAAACATCCGCAGTCGGAGACGGGATTGTTGAGGGCGTCCAAAAAGGTAAGCACGGTATAACCTGCCATCATCAGGGTAATGATGGCAAAGGTAAATTTGGGTTTGATGTTCAGTATCGCAAAGAATCCCAGCGCAAACTCAACGGTAATCATCAAGATAGCGACGGCGGGAACCAAGGGCATCGCCCATTCCGTTCCGTACGCGACCATATATTCTTCCATTTTGAAAACGGTACCCATCGGGTCAACCGCCTTGACAAATCCGCTGAAGATGAACAACGCCCCGATTAACACACGGGAGAGCGTGATGGCGGCGGGTGAAAAATATTTTCTAAATATGACGGAATACAAGAGGTTGAGTATGAGCAATACTAAGAACGCCCACATCAATCCTTCCACAAAATAAACAGCCACAGCCGATAGCAACGCAACGGCGATGATTAACCATCCGATAAAATCTTTTTTATTCTTTTTCATGTTTCGATATATTTTTATTAATTTTCGTTACTCATTTGAATCAGGGCAAAGACGGCATAGTTGATGATGTCGAAATAGTTGGCGTCCAATCCTTCGGAGGCGATGGTTTTGCCGTCGTTGTCTTCTATTTGTTTGATACGCAGCAGTTTCATCAGGATGATGTCGTCCAACGAACTGATGCGCATACTGCGCCATGCCTCGTCGTAGTCGTGGTTTTTATCTTCCATCAGCGCTTTGGCTTGCAGGAAGTAGCGGGTGTAGAGCGCTTCGGCTTGCTCGGCGGGGATGGAGAAGTTGAGCGACGACTCTAACTCCAACTGTATCAGCGCCATCACGGCATAGTTGGCAATGCCGAGAAATTCGGAACGGATGCCTTCCGCGATTTTTTGCGTCCCCTGTTGCTGTATGTGGCGTATGCGGGAGGCTTTAATAAAAATCTGGTCGGTGATGGATGACGGACGCAAAATGCGCCACGCCGTCCCGTAGTCCTTCATCTTGTCGAGAAAAACCTTTTTACACGCTGCAATCACCGCATCGTATTGTGCCGAAGTATCAAAAATATTCATAACTTTGCAAACCCGTTTTAATTATAGACAGATAAAAAGCGAAAATCTAACATCAAATTTTTTGCAAAAATAATGAAAATATTGGAAATGCCAACCATCATGGGCATATTAAATGTTACGCCGGACTCTTTTTACGACGGCGGACGTTTTGTCAGCGACAAGGCATGGCTCGCACAGGCGGAAAAAATGCTTTCGGAAGGCGCTGATATTGTGGATGTTGGAGGATTTTCTTCCCGTCCCGGTTATGATTTTGTGAGCGAAAACGAAGAGTTGCAGCGCGTACTTCCTGTAGTTGTCGGACTGAAACAGCGTTTTCCGGATGTAAAAATCTCCGTTGACACTTTCCGCGCAAAAGTGGCGCAGGAGTGCATCCACGCAGGAGCAAACATCATTAACGACATTTCCGGCGGGAATATTGAACCGGAGATTTGGAATGTTATCGCTGAAAATCAGCATGTTATATATGTTTTGATGCACGGGGTGGAGAGTTTGGAGACGTTGCATCGAGGTGAATGTCTCGAAAGTCAATTTTTTTTACCACAAAGGTTCACAAAGGATTTTCACAAAGAACACAAAGTATTGTCAAACAGCACGTTATCATTGTGTTCCTTTGTGTGTACTTCGTGCTCTTTGTGGTTAAAAAGACTTTTAAGGCAACCTCCCTGTCCTGAGGAACCTCTCGCACCACACAATCTCGTCAAACACTTTTTTCAAACAAAGTTAATCCAATTACAGACTAAAGGCATTGACAATCAGCGCATCATCCTCGACCCCGGTTTCGGGTTCGGGAAAACCATCCCTCAAAACTATCAACTCTTACGAAATTTGCGTACTTTTGCCGACATGGGACCGGTGCTGGCGGGATTGTCGCGCAAAACCATGATTTGGAAGGTTTTAGAGATAACGCCCGAAGAATCTCTGCACGGGACAATGATTTTGAACATGTTGGCGTTATTAAACGGGGCGACTTATCTGAGAGTGCACGACGTGAAGGAGGCAGTCGCAACGGCAAGATTATACAAGGAATACGAAAGTTCCGGTTTGACGAACGAAAATTTTTACTAAGATGACGATACTTTTTTTAGAAACTATACGGACTTTTTCACAATCCATCCGGATTAGGGATGTCATAGACCTCCTGCTGGTGGCGGCGTTGATATTTGAGATGTTTTTCCTGATGCGCAAGACGGTGGGCATCAGGATTTTGATAGGTTTCATCCTCATGTATTTTCTGTGGCGGGCTGTGGTGGCGTTGGACATGCTGCTGCTGTCGAAGATTTTGGGAGCGTTCATGGGCGTTGGAGCCATCGCCTTGGTCATCGTTTTTCAACCCGAAATACGGCAAATTCTCCTGATGCTGGGCAACGTGAAGATGTTTGAACGCGTTGGCAAGGGGAAGTGGTCGTTTATCCGGCTGAACCTTGTCAACGACAAACTCAACATTGACGCCATCGTGATGGCATGTAAAAAGATGAGCAGCGAGAAAACGGGCGCACTCATTGTCATCGCCCGCTACAACGAATTGGAACAGGTGATGAAAACCGGCATCGCCGTTGACGCCACCGTGAACGAACAACTTCTCGAAAGTATCTTCTTCAAAAACAGTCCTTTACACGACGGCGCCGTGATCATTTCGCACAACAGGATTGCTACGGCGAAGGCTATCCTGCCCGTCTCGTCCAACAGAAAAATCCCCACCCACTTCGGACTGCGCCACCGCTCAGCCCTCGGAATGTCCGAAAACACCGACGCCATCATCGTCGTCGTCTCCGAAGAAACCGGTAAAATTTCCCTCTTCCACCGTACCAACATCATCCAAAACCTCTCGTCGGCTCAATTAGGAGAATATCTTAGAAATAAATTTGAACCTAAAAACGTAAAGAAATGATGTTCTCCGTAGAAAGAGGCTGTCTTAAAAGTCAAAAAAAATTAAACGCAAAGGCGCAAAGATTTTTCGCAAAGTACGCAAGTGATTGATAATAAAATGCTTACTCTTTGCGCCCTTTGCATTTTCTTTGCGCCTTTTATATAACAAATTCCTATTTGTTTGAAAATAAGGGAATAAGGGATATTTGCGGGGGACTTAGTAGCCGAATATGAAACCCCATATCCCTTATTCCCTTATTTTTCCCCTATCTCAATCATCTTGTTATTCAATCTTTTCATTTTACAACGGAAAATACCCACTTTGTGGTAAGGAATTTTGACTTTTGAGACAGCCTCAATATATCGGCATCTTTCAATATTGCGTACCTAACGGCACGCTGTATCAAGGATTTTATCCGTTTTCTACCAATATTATCCCCTATTCCCACTCATTCAAAAACTCCCCTTTCCCTTCCCGTATCAGCGTCGGCGTGCCGTCTGTGCAGTCAATTATGGTAGAAGGCACGTTGTCGCCGTAGCCGCCGTGGATGACGATGTCCACCATATCGCCGAAGCGCTCGTAGATGAGTTCCGGGTCGGTGATATATTCGTCAATGGTATCGTCAATTTTGACGGAGGTGGAGACGATGGGATTGCCCAACTCCCGGACAATAGATTGTGTAATAAGATTATCCGGCACCCGGATTCCGATGGAACTGCGTTTGTTATGGAAAATCTTGGGGACGTTGTTGTTCGCCTCCAAGATAAAGGTATAGGGACCGGGCAACGCTTTTTTCATGATGCGATAGACGCTGTTGTTGATGGGGCGCGTGTAGTCGGAGAGCGAACTCAGGTCGCAGCAGATGATGGAAAACCGTTCGGTTTTTAGATTTTTCCCTTTCAGGGCGGCGATGCGCTCGATGACTTTGTATTTGGTGATATCGCAACCGATACCATAAATCGTATCCGTCGGGTAGATGACGATGCCGCCTTGCCGCAAGCAGTCGGCTACTTGGCGCACTTTGCGCTCTTCGGGGGTACTTGGATGGATGTATAATAACATAATTACCTGCTCATCAGTTTCGCCTCTTCAATAGTTACATCCGTATTTTCGGGGATAAAGGCTATCCACGTCAATCCGTTGGTGGCGCCTTTTATTTCGGCGCAGTAGTAGATGTCGTCGAGACCATATACTAAAGTTACGACGGTTGTGCCGTATTCATTGCCGGAGCGTCCCCAGCGCAAGAAGACGTTGACGTTGTTTTCGTAATTCCCTGATATTTTGAACAGAATGTATGCCGTTCCTTTTATCTCGGTGGGTTTGATGTCTAACTCTATTGTTCCGCGACGGTTCGACGTCAGGCTCATAGGTTCTTCCAACAGCGTTTTTTCTGTTCCCGCCTCTAATGTGGCGACGATAGATTTTATCTTGTTGCGCGTGGATTCGCCCTCTTCGGGGTACCAGTAGTAGGCGTTGCCGAAGGCACGCATGGCGGCGTCGTAGGTGCTGGTCTTCACGGCGTCTTCTCCGCGTTGCAGGCTCTCTTGTGCTAACTGACGGCGTTTTTCCGGCGTATATTCCATGTTGCGCTCGGCGTCGGAGATCTTTTTACGCGGATACATCTCGTCGGGTTGCTGACGCATGGCGGCGCGGTAGGCGGTGATGGCGTCACGGTATTTCTCGATAGCAAAGGCGGCGTCGCCCTCGGCGATGAGACGCGCATATTCCGACTTTGCGAAAGCGGCATCGTCAATGATTTTCTGTAACTCGGCTATCTTCTTGACGGCGTAGTCGTCGTTGGGTTTGTAGTTCAATGCGCTGTTTAAGGTGTTGATGGCTGCCTGATAATTTTTCTCGTTGATGAAAACGTTGGCTTCGGTTACTTTTTCACGGTAGATACGGGCGTTCTCCGCTGCTTTTTCGGCGTCTAAGGCGATGTCTGCCAATATCTTGTCAATGGCTGTGATTTTTTGAACGGGATAGGTCTCTTCCGGCAAGATCGTCGCCGCTTGCTGGAACGTCGTTTTTGCCGACTGCCACTCCTCTTTCTGGAAGAGGTCATCGCCTTTGGCAATCAGGTCGTTGTAACTCTTTTGCGTGGCGGCGATTTTTTCCAATTCCTGAGTCGCCAGAGCAATTTGTTGTTGCGGATAATTTTCATTGGGTTTCAACTCCAACGCCTGACGATATAATGAAACAGATTCTTCCCACTGCGACGCCTTAAAAGCATTGTCGGCTTGGGTTAACGCCGATTGATAGTTTGCCTCCAAAGCCTGTTCCGCCGCAAGTTTTTCCTGTGCGATGCGTAGTTGCTCGTTGCACAATTCGATTTGCGCCTGAGGATACGATTCGGATTCTTTTATGGATAATGCGGCTTCGTAGGCTGTTTTTGCTTCTTCCCATTTACTCGACCGGAACAGGTTATCGGCTGTAGCAATACCATTATTATACGCAACGTCCCTGTCTGCCAATGCTTTTATCTCTGCATTTGCTAATTCTATCTGCTGCTTCGGATAGGTCTCAGCCGGTTTTATCTTCGACGCCGACTGGTAGGCTGTGATGGCGTCCGTCCATTTTTCCTGCGAAAAGAGCGCATCGGCGGCTTCTATCGCTGCTGTGTATGAGGAGTTTATCTCTGCGATGATTCCAAGTTCGGCGTTGGCTTTGTCAATCTGTTGCTGCGGGTAGGATTCTTCGGGTTTCAATACCAACGCTTCCTGATATTTTACGATGGACTCGCTCCAACTCTTTGATTTAAACAGGGCATCGCCTTCCGTGATGGCTGCTTTGTAATTGCTTTCCAACTGTGCCAGGTCGCCGATTTTTGCCTTGGCGATGGCAATTTGGTCGGTGGGATAGGTATCGTCCGGTTTTATCTTGAGGGCGGCTTGGTAGGCGGGGATGGATTCGTTCCACTTTTGAGCGTTAAAAAGGTCATCGGCGACAGCGAGAGATTCGCCGTACCGTTTGTTGAGGTCGGCTTTTTCGATTTGCTGTTTCGGATAGGCTTCGGATGGTTTTATCTTCGACGCCGACTGATAGGCTGCGATGGCGTCCGTCCATTTTTCCTGCGAGAAGAGCGCATCGGCGGCTTCTATCGCTGCTGTGTATGAGGAGTTTACCTCTGCAATGGTTCCCAATTCGGCGTTGGCTTTGTCAATCTGTTGCTGCGGATAGGATTCTTCGGGTTTCAACGCCAACGCTTCCTGATATTTTACGATGGATTCGCTCCAACTCTTCGATTTAAACAAGGCGTCGCCTTCGGTGATGGCGGCTTTGTAGTTGTTTTCCAACTGTGCCAGGTCGCCGATTTTGGCTTTGGCGATGGCGATTTGGTCGGTGGGATAGGTCTCGTCCGGTTTTATCTTCAGGGTGGCTTGGTAGGCGGGGATGGATTCGTTCCACTTTTGAGCGTTAAAGAGTTCATCGGCGATGGTGATGGATTCGCCGTACCGTTTGTTGAGGTCGGCTTTTTCTATCTGCTGCTTCGGATAGGTCTCAGTCGGTTTTATTTTCGATGCCGACTGATAGGCGGTGATGGCATCTGTCCATTTTTCCTGTGAGAACAGCGCATCGGCGGCTTCTATCGCTGCTGTGTATGAGGAGTTTACCTCTGCAATGGCTCCTAATTCGGCATTGGCTTTGTCAATCTGCTGTTGCGGGTAGGATTCTTCGGGTTTCAATGCCAACGCTTCCTGATATTTTACGATGGATTCACTCCAACTCTTTGATTTAAACAGGGCGTCGCCTTCGGCAATAGCGGTTTTGTAGTTGCTTTCCAACTGTGCCAAGTCACCGATTTTGGCTTTGGCGATGGCGATTTGGTCGGTAGGATAGGTCTCGTCCGGTTTTATCTTGAGGGCGGCTTGATAGGCGGGGATGGATTCGTTCCACTTTTGAGCGTTAAACAGTTCATCAGCGATGGCAAGGGATTCGCCGTAGCGTTTGTTGAGGTCGGCTTTTTCTATCTGCTGTTTCGGATAAGTCTCAGCCGGTTTTATCTTCGATGCCGACTGGTAGGCTGCGATGGCGTCCGTCCATTTTTCCTGTGAGAACAGCGCATCGGCGACTTCTATCGCTGCTATGTATGAGGAGTTTACCTCTGCGATGGTTCCCAGTTCGGCGTTGGCTTTGTCAATCTGTTGCTGTGGGTAGGATTCTTCGGGTTTCAACGCCAATGCTTCCTGATATTTTACGATGGATTCGCTCCAACTCTTTGATTTAAATAGGGCGTCGCCTTCGGCAATGGCGGCTTTGTAGGCGCTTTCCAACTGTGCTAAGTCGCCGATTTTGTTAATCTGTGCAATGCGTTCTTTCGGAAAAGCCTCGTCGGGGAGGACGTCGAGCGCATTTTGATATTCGTTCTTGGCTTCGGGATAGCGTTTGTTGTCGAAATGGGCATTTGCCTTGTCTATAAATCCGTTGTATGCTAACTGTTTAGATTCATTTTCACCGATCAGACGCCTTATCTCCTGTAAACGTTCTTTGGAGTGTTCGTGTGAAGAGAGGATGTCGAGCGCTTCATTATATTTCTTCGTCGCCAGCGTATAGTTCTGATTGTCAAACGCTTGGTCGGCAGCCCGTACCACCACTTCCAACTCTGCGGCAAGCGCCGCTTCGCCATGGATGATGTTGTCTATCTGTTCGATTTTCTGTTTGGGATAGGGTTGGTCGGGTTTCAACTGTACAGCGGCTTGATAGGCTGTTTTCGCCTCTTCGAGTTCGTTTTGTCGGTAGAGCGCATCGCCTGCCGTGATTTGTCTTTTATACTCACTGTCAATGTCTTGCACTTTCGTTTTCACGGCGGCAATCTTTTCTTTTGCGACGGCGCTGTTGGGCATCAGTTTGAGGGCGGCTTCGTATTCTGTTTTGGCATCGGCGTACTTCTCGGATGTGAAAAAACGGTCGCCGTTAGCAATTAATTCGTCGAATTGCCGTAACAGTTCGGCTTGGTCGGATAGCGTCTTATTGACTTCTGCCAATTTTTCGATAGCCCATACCTCGCTGGGTTTCAACGTCAAAGCGTATTCGAGCCGCTCTTTTGCCTTTGGGAGGTCGGAGGCGTTCAACGCCTGACGGACTTCCGAAACGGCGAGGTTATATTTTTTGTTCAACGCTTCCGTCTCGGCTATTTTGCTGTCAATGGTGGCGAGTTGCTGCTGAATATGAGCGGTGTTTTGTAAGCGCGCGGCGTATTGATACGCAGCCTTCGCACTCTCATAATCCTGTAGCGCGTAAACACTGTCCGCAAAATTAAGCGCCTTCCGAAAGGTCTCTTCGTCGCTATTTTGCTGTGCCGCCGCCGAAAAAATGGTTAATAAAAAGAAAATAACGGAGAAATTTCCGATGAGTATGTTCCTATTGACAAATTGCATTCTAATACTATTTCTATTTAATCAGTTCTTTACAGAGTTCAATTCAACTTAACAGAAACGTAGAGAATAATGGAAAATTGTGTGTGGGAAAATTCGGATGGAGAATGTGTCATACGGAGCATGATAAATCATCCGACGGACTTTTTACATGGCTCCATTGACAATTGCCATCTTTTCAGAAAAGAAATGGAAAAAAGCGAAAAAAAGTTTTACAGATTTAAAAAAAATGTTGTACCTTTGTCGCCGTTTTTATGCGTTGCGTGTTCGGGGCGTTTTGAGAAACAAAAAAATATACAAAATGCGCAACAAGGAGAAATAGTATAAATTCTTAATAAAGAATGATTTACATAGAAAATGCGTATAAAAATTTGGAAGATAATCGCGTGGGGACATGCGTATATTTAGGAGTTATGTGCAAGCGGCGGACAGCGCAGTGGGACACCGAAACAGCGAAAAAATGAAAAACAGGACGGACGATTGTAAAGAAAATTGTATTTTTGCGAAAATTATTAAAGTATCATAAAAAGAAAATTATTTATAATGTTACAAAACAATAATTATAACGATAACGACTATATAAAACTTCAACCAGAAGTTAAAAAAGCGATTGAATCTCATATTTATTCGGCGATTTCCTCTGCCAAGTCTCGTAAGCATCATTTTACTTCCGAAGAAAAACTTACAGGTGCAATTTTCTCTCTTTTGATAAAAGACGAAACAAAAATTGAAATAAATATTGACGGTAAAATTGAAATATGGACATATTCAATCATATTTAAAGAAACTCGAGGAAATTGTAAAAATGCACCTGAAACAACGTTAGGGACAGACGGAATTATTGAACTGATTGTTAATGAAAATGGTAGAGAAAAGAAAAAATCACTTTTAGTCCAAGCAAAAATGGATTGGAAAACAAAAAATTCTGAATTATATCTTCAATGTTTTAAAATGGTGCCATTTTTTGGTTCTGCCATTGTTGTGAATTACACAGATGAAGGTTTTGAAACTTTTGGAGCAGATGATGTATTTTTCAATCAAGGAAGGAAACCAGAAGAAAAAAAACAATTTGAAGATATTTTAGCCAATGATTTTTTAGATTGTAAGATTGGTGCAGTCGGTATGTATTACGAATTTGATTTTCAAAAAAGAAATACCAAAGGAAAACGAAATGATAACGGAAGATTATATTATCCCGATTCAAATGATAAAAAAGTTTTTATAGACTTTAACACAAAAGACAAACTTGAAATTAACATAAAAAAGGAAGAAAATTACAAAAAAATTACTACTGAAGAAGCCTATTGTCATAGATTGCGAAATGATTTAGATTCTCTTGAACGTTCTCGAGTCGAAGAAACAGAAGCAAAAGAGTTACGAAAGGAAATCTACAAAATTTATAGTTTACAAAATCACAAGTTTCTACAAGAAAATCAAAAAAAACTTCTTGAGAAAATGCTTGAAGATTACGAAATAAAATTTTATCAGAATAGATTCAATGACTTGTCTCCCGATTTCCATTCCTACTCAATAAAAAACAAAGATGAGTTAAATAGAAGAAAGGAAAAATTTGATGAAATTTTCAAGGAAAGTGATTATCAATGGTTTTCAGAATCAGGGAAAAATGTTATAGCCGAAATGAAAAGAAAATTTGATGAACAATATGAATTAAAAAAATCTAAACTCGAAATCGAGCCTATGAAAAGTGGATTATATGAGTTTAAGCAATTTTATGAAAATTTTCAGTCGTTATTTTCGAAAGCCTCATTACCCTTGGAACAAAAGAATATTTTTGAAAAAGTGGCTGAAATAATGCCTGATAGAATTGATTCAATTCAGAATAGAAAGGAGTTAATAAAAATAAAAAGAGAAGTACTTGCATCTATTCATCCAGATAAATATAAAACATCTTCAGAAAAAGAAATTTGTGAAGAATTGTCAAAAAAGTTTAATAGTTTGTTCTCAAAATAAGACAATTAAATATTTGTATATGAATTATATGCCAGCACATAACGGGCGTAGCCGTTGCACAACCCCGATAATTTTCTAAAGGTTCTCGCCCCATTCCCAATCTCGACCTCACCTTGCCTATTCTGCACGGGCGATTATTTTTTGTTTCGGGATTTCCGATAGCCAAAGAAGATGGCTATAATCGGCGAAAACGAGGCGAAATGGCAGCAAAAAAGAGAAAAAACGGGCGGAAAAAGTTGTTTTAGCGACTATGGTCATGGCTATCGTCTTGGCTATTGTTGTTCGCCGGATGAATTTCATGTATTTTTTCAGATTGTAGGTTAGAGATGCCATTAGTACGTGCTTGTTGGCAAGTTCAATGCCTCGTGTATTGACACGTTTCATATTCAGGAAATTGATAAGCGTTCCCAGTACCGGCTCGACAGTTGCTGAGCGCAGTCGCGACATTCGTTGCGCATAAGTTTTATTTTCAGTTAGTTTCTTGTGCATGCGGTCGTAATACTCTTTGTGAATGCTGTGGGATAGTTTTTTAAACTTCGTTTTTTCACCGCAACATTCCTTTCGTAGCGGGCAGTTCTTGCAAACACTTTCGCTGCTACGATATTGCTTTGTATGATAAAGATACAAAAAAAATCAATACGAAATGACAATTTTCAAGTATAATATAAAATTTTTTTTCTACCTTTGCCGAGTTGTGCAACAGGCACGAGCGGTTTCACGCAAGCGGGGGTGTATGCCCGCAGAAACATTTGTGCGGATTTGCAAGTGTATCTCCCGCCCGAACTTTTGTGGAACCCCCTCCTGCGTGAAGCCGCCAGCACGTTAAGCGTCAGCGGGGGACAGCACAGTGGACAAAGACGCGATAAATGACGAAAAAGAAACAGAAAGAAAGTTAATGAACAATATAAATTAAATCGAAAAATATGAAATATGATGTGTTTATAAGCCATTCTAGTAAAGATAAAGAATTTGTACGTAAACTAGCTAAAGACTTACAACGTAATGGAATAGAAGTTTGGCTTGACGAATGGACTCTTAAAATAGGAGATTCTTTTGCAGAGTCGATATTGGTCAACAACAAGATTGTTGATACCAAGAAAATGATTTTAACGAAATAATTTTTTACCTTTGCGATATATTTTAAAAGTTAAAATCATGAAAAAAGTATCTATTTTATTCACATTCTGCATTGTATTTAGCCTTAATATAATAGCCAACGAAGTAATTAAGATAACATGGGCAGGTGGCGGCGGTATTCAGAAACTTTTCGTTATTACGGCTACGTACAATAAAGATTATACCATTGACTGGGGAGACGGAACTGTTGAAACAAAAAAAGGGACAGGAGGAGAACAAATTATAACCTATTACTACGATAGCTTTGATTCTTTTCAGGTAACCATTGCAGGAAATAGTACTGATTGTTTATTTACAGGGCTTGGATGTGGTGGAAACAGAGTAAGCGATTTAGACCTGAGTAAATGTACGGCATTAACGTTTTTAAGTTGCAAAATGAATCAATTAAGCGCTTTAGATGTGAGCAACTGCACTGCATTAAAAGAATTAACTTGTTTTGATAACAGGCTAAGCAGTTTAGATTTGAGTGCGAATACTGCATTAACGCACGTGTGGTGTTTCGAGAATCGGCTAAGTAGTTTGGATGTGAGTGGCTGTACTGCGTTAATACAGTTAAGCTGTAGCGACAATCAATTAAGCAATTTGGATTTGAGCGCTAATATTGTATTGGAAACACTAGGCTGTGCCAACAACCGGTTAAGCAGTTTGGATTTCGGCAACAACCTGCATTTAACAGGGTTCGCTTGTGAAAATAATCAAATAACCAATTTAGACCTAAGCAGCAATCCGCTAATAGATAGGGTAGATTGTTACAACAATCGTCTTCCCTTGTCCGATTTGTATAAGATTTCCAAAAAAATAAGCGATCCGTTTTACAGATTTTTAGGGACACAAACATTAACTGTTCAAACAATATTGCCGGGGTCTTCGGTCGATTTTTCCGAACAAGCGGAATTTGATGGTATAGCGACTGTTTTTGAAGTGCAAAAAGATGGTTTTCCTGCAACAATAGATGTTGATTATACTATTACTGCCGGCATCATCACCTTTAATCACGATGGCAATTACACTGTAACCATGACCAATAGTGCAATAGTCGCCAATGCGTACTACCCAGCCAAAGTGATAGCAGCGTTTATAGTCGGTGAAGTCGGCATAACAGATGTAAACCAAGTGCCTGAAGTCCTGATATATCCTAATCCGACGACCAATGTGGTTTACATAAAAGCCGAAAAAGAGCTTATACCGGAAGTAAAACTATACTCAACAGACGGCAGGCTGCTACAAGTTGTTCGTAGTGTAGAAATAGACCTGTCGGGATATGCTGCGGGCGTTTATTATTTACGGGTTGAGGAAAAAATAATGAAATTAATTAAAAAATAATCAGATGAAAAAACATTTTATTTTAACAGTTTTGGCAGGGTTGTTCATGTTTCCTGCCTTTGCCCAGCCACCGGACGAAGATAGGGGCATTAATCCCGGAATAGGGACACAACAATCGTATCGTCCCGAACACCCGCTTGTTGATAAGCACTGGGAGTTGGTTTGGAACGACGAATTTTCAAATTTGAATAATTGGTATAGTTATGATCATGTTCACAACATAGATAATGATATTTGTGTACTTTTGACAAAAAACGTTTCCGTAAATAATGGGAATTTGGTTATTCAAGCCGAACGAGAAAATTATATTTTTAATGGGAAACTTTATAAATACACTAGCGGTTCTGTTACCAATTATAATTCTGGAATGCGTTTCGGATATATTGAAGCCCGTATAAAATTACCCTACGGAAAAGGTTTATGGCCGGCATTTTGGACGTACCAATACGCTACAAATCCTTCTAATGAAGCAGAAATAGATATCTTTGAGATGTTAGGTCATTTACCACCGAATACAATGACAACAAATTTGCACACATGTTATAGAAAATATAATCCAAATTGTATTGAAAACTATTATAAAGAAATAGTGCTACCGTATAATTACACGGATTGGCTTACGTATGCCATAGAATGGACGCCGACTAAATTTATTTGGTATGTGAACGGGGTTGCGGTAAGAAATTTTCCCAATCCCGAAATAGTTGATTCTGTGAGGATTATTTTAGGCATGGGAATGGAGTATGATGCTCATTATCAGCCTGATAGTACTACTCCATTTCCCGTCCAAATGTTGGTTGATTATGTTAAAGTTTATAAATTAAAATGCGGAAATGAAGTCATTAATTTTTCGATGTACAATTTTGATAACTACGATAACAATACGGTCAAAAAGAGCATTACCATAGGCGGAAACGGAGCTTCCAATACCATTGCTAATGGAAAAAATGTTGTTATGCGTGCCCAAGAATTTATTGAAATCAAAGGCGAGTTTACAGTATCACTTGGCGCTTCACTTTATTTGGATGCTGATTTTTGTGAGGATTCCGGCGGAATGTATGATTGATAAAAATAAAAATATGGCAAACACAGCGTGCAATAACTAAGTTTTCGTTGCGTGCGTAGCACGAACAATGAAAACGCAGTTGAACGAAACCGGTGTGCAAATTGACGGTTTTTCTTATTATGGGGATTGCGATGGGAGCGGGGTGTTTTTTGATGTTTTTTTTCGTTGATCTGACTGTGTTTTATCGAGCGGTTTGGGTTTTTTTTGAAGTTTTTTTGAGGTTTTCGTGAGGTTTTTCGTTCAAACACATTTCGATATAGATTCCGTTGATAGATTTTTTTGTTTGTGGGCAAAACTCAACCCGAAAAAGTGACAGCGGACATCTCTCCAATATAACGCTTTACGAAGCAAAAAACTGTACAGAATGCCCCCTTAAATGTCTATGCCACAATGCAAAAGGCAATCGTCAAATAGAAGTCAACCACAAACTCAACCAATACCGGAAACATGCACGAGAGTTACTGAATTCACCCGGGGGGCGGTATCACCGA
>Ga0099364_10001418_pt1 | contig 39707 bp, 36 predicted proteins | sample TergutTh196P3_FD_73070 | JGI IMG/M metagenome (GOLD analysis project Ga0099364, IMG submission 73070) | Microcerotermes parvus P3 segment gut microbial communities from Pointe-Noire, Republic of the Congo - Th196 P3 | ecosystem: Host-associated > Arthropoda: Insects > Digestive system > Gut ... | reverse complement strand
TCTACTTCTTGAACATAAATATTTCGTTCTATCAAAATATTCAAATTCACTTTTTGTCTGTTATTGAGCAAGTCCCACAGTGTTTTTATTTTATCCTGCGCATCTGTAACCCCGCTAACACTCAATTTTTTATTTTCTTCTGTAACGCCAAGTAAAATAATTCCTCCATCTGTATTGGCAAACGCAGAATAACTATCCCATAAACTGTCGGGCAGTTTGCCTGCAGAGCCTGCGGCTTTCTTAACTTCAAAATGAGAAGTTTCGCCTTCAGATAAAAGTTTTTTTATGTCTATCATATTAAGTAGTCTCTTTTCATGTATAGTGTAACGAATGATCTGATTGTTTGCCCAATTAGTCAATTTGTGACATTACCCATCGCGCTAAAGTGTCACACTAAAAGTTGCCTCAAGCCTTTTTCTCTCCGATTTTTTACAATTTATAAATATCCTCTCCGCCCTCGCTGTATGCGTTCTGCAAATCAATTATCAATTTCGCGTGTTTGCGTATCATATCAAAATCATAAACCGCGTGTTTGCTTGAAATCACTACTGCATCGGCTGTTTCTAAATTTTCGGGCGTAAGTTCTACTGATGCAAACGAATAACCTTCATGCGTGGTGATATGTGGAATATACGGGTCGTTGTATGACACAATTCCGCCTTTTTTCGTAACTGTATCAATAATTTCAATTGCTGGCGCTTCACGCTCGTCGTCAATGTTGGGCTTGTATGCTACTCCCAGAAAGAGTATTTTGCTGCCGTTCACTGGTTTTTGATGTTTGTTAAGGGCGGTAGATATTTTAATGTACATATAGTGCGGCATCCGCATATTGATATGCCCTGCGGCATGTATCATGCTCAAATCGAAATTGTACATTTTAGCTATATATTCCAAATAGAACGGGTCTAACGGAATACAGTGTCCGCCGATGCCCGGACCCGGATAGAACGCTTGAAATCCGAAAGGTTTAGTTTTTGCGGCTTCCACCACTTCCCAAATATTGATGTCCATTTTGCTTGCCAGTAACGCCAGTTCGTTGATTAAACTGATATTAACCAAGCGATAAGTGTTTTCCAATATTTTCACCATTTCGGCAACACGCGGCGAACTCACTGCGTGAATTTTTTCGATTGCTTTCGAATATATTTTTTTCCCTATTTCCAAACCATCGGAACAGATTGCGCCAAGCACCTTAGGCGTGTTTTTGGTATGAAACGAAACATTTCCCGGGTCTACCCGCTCGGGCGAATATGCCAACCAAAAATCTTTGCCGTGCGTCATGCCCGATTCGCGTTCTATGACGGGAAGTATAAAATTCTCGGTAGTAGTGGGATAAGTGGTGCTTTCCAAACAAATAAACACTTCGCGTTTCATGTTTTGCCCAACACTTTCACATGCCGACAGTATATAACTCATGTCAGGCTTTTTAAAGCGGTCAAGCGGTGTTGGCACACATATCAACAGAACATCGCATAGCTTGATTTCCGAAAAATCGGAGGTAGCCTTCAGCGACACTTTGTTAACAAGCGTTTTCAATACGGCATCGCGTACATCTTTGATATAATTTTCGCCGCGATTGATTTTATCAACTTTTCCCTGCGATTTGTCGAAACCAATGACTTGCAGTCCTGCTTCGGCAAAAGCCACCGCTAACGGCAAACCAACATATCCCAAGCCAATAATACCAATGACTTCCTGATTGTTATCTATCTTTTTATGAATACACATATCTTTTGTATTGACCGGCAAGGTCGCACATTTGTATTTTTATAGAATTTTTTTGGCTTTTGGGATGGTATAACTTCGTGTCAATCAGAATATTGTTGAAAGTTTGCTCAGAGCACGCTCCGCGCCGGTCAGTCACATCTTTCTGAAACTGACTATATTAAAGGAATCTGGGATTCTGATATTTTTCACGCCGCAAAGGTATAACATTTTTTTTTACTGTGCAAATATTTTTTAATTTAGATTCAGAAACACTTTGATTTATTGCCGCATTTTTACCCATAAAAAGCAAGCCACCATAAGTTAAATGCTCGATTTCAGCAATTTGCACGTGCTGTATAAAATTTCAATACTTCCTCAAAATATTCTATTGTCAATCGCAAACCTTCGTCAAGCGGAACTTTAGGCTCCCATGCCAATTTTTCTTTTGCAAGCGTAATGTCCGGTTTTCGTTGTTTTGGGTCGTCTGACGGCAGCGGTTTGAATACTATGTTGGATTTTGTTCCGGTTATACTGATAACTTTTTCGGCAAGTTCCAACATTGTAAATTCTCCGGGATTACCGGCATTTACCGGTCCTATAAATTCATCGCCTGAATTCATCATTCTAATCATCGCTTCCACCAAATCATCAACATACTGAAAACTCCGCGTTTGCGTGCCATCGCCGTATATAGTGACGTCTTTTCCTTGCAAAGCCTGTACAATAAAATTGGAAACTACGCGTCCGTCGTCGGGATTCATACGTGGTCCGTAAGTATTAAAAATGCGAACTATTTTTATTTTGACATTATTTTGACGGTGGTAATCCATAAACAGCGTTTCGGCGCAACGTTTGCCCTCGTCGTAGCACGAGCGCACTCCAATCGGATTCACGTTACCCCAATAGGTTTCGGGCTGAGGGTGAAGTTCAGGGTCGCCGTAAATCTCACTGGTAGAGGCTTGCAAGACTTTAGCCTTTATGCGCTTTGCCAAACCAAGCACGTTGATGGCGCCCATAACGGACGTCTTTACCGTTTTTATTGGATTATATTGATAATGTATCGGCGAGGCGGGACATGCCAAATTGTAAATTTCATCGACTTCTACATAATACGGACTTGTAATATCGTGCCTCACAAGTTCAAAGTTATGATTGTCAAGCAAATGTTTGATATTTTGCTTTGTGCCTGTGAAATAATTGTCGAGACACACGACCTCGTTACCCTCATTTAATAGTCGTTCACACAGATGCGAGCCTATGAAACCGGCGCCGCCCGTTACTAATATTCTTGTTTTGTTGAAATTTTGGTATTTGTTCATTTTTATTAATTATCTATTCCTTACCACTTCCTCTATTCCCTCTCTCAAGCCAATTTTTGCCGTCCATCCTAACTTGGACAACTTTTCAACGCTCATTAATTTTCGTGGCGTGCCATCTGGTTTTGAGGTGTCCCAAACTATTGCGCCTTTGTAACCCACAATGTCTTTTATTTTTTAGGAAAGCGCTTTCTCAATGTTATTTAATGTAATATTAAAAGATTCGTAATCTACGTCCACCATTACCGGCGTTAGACGCAACAAACCTATCACTTCGGCAGCCGCAACATAAGTAAATGCGGGTACTATAACTTCGTCGCCGGGCTGCAACCCTAACGCCATCAGCGAAATCTGCATAGCGTCGGTGCCGTTTGCGCACGGAATCACATGTTTTGCGCCCGTGTATTGTTCAAGATTTGCCTTAAACTCCTTTACTTGAGGACCGTAAATGAAAGTCGAAGCGCTAATGACTTGTAACATAGCCTCATCAACCTCATGTTTGATTTTATTGTATTGACCGGCAAGGTCGCACATTTGTATTTTCATAGAAATAAGTTCCTTTTTATGTATTATGTATAACAATTTTACATGTTACTCATTGACAAGGCTCTATATTCAATATTATAGCCCGATAGTTGCTTTACAAGATTTGTCGCTTTGTTTTGCAAAACATTTAAATTTATGCTGTTTGCGTTTCGTTTAACTTCTGCTATTACTGCGGTTTTTTCACATTCGTTCAACGCCACAATGTCTATCTCGTTTTTGTTTCCATTTTCCCACCATGAGCCGATGGCAGAAATATTTTCTTCATTCATTATTTTTTCACGAAAATAACGTTCCAAAATAAGTCCGCTATATGTCTGATAATCACGATTAATAATGTTTTTCACATAGTCGAAATTTCCTATTTCAACCGCGCTGCGATACTTAAAAATAAATCGAAACCAAAAATTCAGAAAATTGTCATTTATTCTATACTTCACGTTTTTTCCGGTAGGTTTAGAAAGAATGGGACGCAGTTTTGTTATCAATCCAAAATCATTTTCCAACTTTTCCAAAAATCCGCCAAGACTGATTTGCATTACCGATTCCATTTCTGTACGCGATGTTTTTGACGAGGCTATAAGCATCAAAATGGAAAAATAATTGCCGTAGTCTTTGCCAAATTCTTCAATCAAAACATTTCGTCCTTCTTCTAGGAACAGCGAATTTTCAGATAGTATTTCGTCCGTAATATCTTCTAATGTAAATGCTTTTGCATCAACTAATAACTCTATATATTTTGCAACCCCGCCTGTGAAAATATAAAAAGCTAACAAATCTTGGTTAGAATATTTTGGAAAATGATCGTTTAATATTTCTTTTATAGTTTGAATATCAAATTGTTTCACATGTAAACGCGCTGTTGCTCTACCAAAAAGCGGCTCTTTGGAATTTTGAAAAATGTTGTTCATCAGCGAATAAATCGAGCCGCATAGAATCAAATTTATTTTGCTTTCTTCTTTTTTCTTGTCCCAAACATTCTGCATTTCGCTATAAACGGAAGGATTGATGTTTTTAAATTCTTGAAATTCATCTATTATCAACGTAAATTGCTTGTTTTTAGACAAATCCATCAAATAAGCAAAAACGTCTTTAAACCTTCGCATCTCGCCATAAACAGTTATACCGAGTTTGTTTTGAATTTCTTCCGTAAACTCTTCGCAAAGTAAGGCTTCATTTTTTTTTTCAACAAAAAAGTAAAGCGCCGTTTTTTTTTCAAAAACATGTCGCAGCAACGCCGTTTTTCCGATACGCCTACGCCCAACGACAAAGGTCATTTGTGCTTTTTCAAACGACTTTTGTTCGATTTTTTCTAACAGGGCGGTTTCTTTTTCTCTGTTGTAGAGTTTTTTCATAATATAAGTGCGAATTGTAATGGCGGTTACTGTAACGGTGGTTACAATTTTTATATCCCCTGCAACGATTTATCTATCAAAAATTCCTTAATCACTTGCTCTTCAACCTCGAAGCCGGGCATGTATTCAACCGATTCCGAGTAATCTACATCCTTATGAAAGGCTAATTGCGCTCGAAATAATTTTCCCGAAAACATTTGACCAAACAGCACATCCGCTTTTTCAACAATTTGTTCTAACGAGAAATAATCTCTCAACAAAAAGTACAAATCTACATAATCCTTCCACTTTGCCCTGCGTCCCAACGCATACGATTTCATTGCCGCTAACGTAAGCAAGTCCGGCATTCTAATCGTATTTTCAAAATTGACATTTGCTTCTATTTCGTATGGATATTGGAAAAAAGTCATTTTCACCGAGTTAATAACAATATTTATTTGCTCGCTAACCCGACGGGTAACCACATACGAAATTTTTGAATCGTTCAGTTTTTTTAGTGTTTTAGACGCATTCAAATTAGCAAGCTTAAACAAGTCAAAATCAATTGATCGACGATGCCCCACCTGAAGCGCTATTGCTGTGCCGCCAACAAGATAAAACTCTCTTTTGAATTGTCGTACCAGAGGCAACAACTCTTTTTGCTCTTTACTCAAAATATCAGGATACATATTTTGCAAAATATAGGGAAAAATAGTTATGAATTTCGGGAAAAAAATTCAATTTTTTACGTCCTGTCATTCCATAAAAAACGGAGGCTACTTTCCTCAAACCCACTATTTTAAACAGGTCGTGGACTTCTTCCCAAGTGCCATAGTTAAGCATACTTTCCACCAACAACTCATCGCTCACCGTTTCGCTTTTGGGCGCAGGCGAGTACCAAAACAGTTCTCCATGGTCGTCAATAAATTTTTTTACTTCGGCGCTTCTCATTTACAGTCTATTTTCCCGTTTTTCAAAAATCCACATCGCGAAGAAGGGGTCTTCCATTCTGTACCCTTCCTTGTTTTGTATTAAAAAGCCCTTTTTCAACAATCGTTTGTAAGCGCTATAGCGTGTGCTGGTCGGAATACTGGCGTTTTTAGCGTTTTTTAAGCCGCGTTCGATGTATATCAATTCCAATATCAATTCCCTGTCTTTCAGGTTTAAACTCATCCAAAGACGCTCATAGTCAAGGTCGTGTTCGCGAACTATTGATGCGAAAACATCATCTATGGTTGTTTTTTTCTCGCGCAGCAAAGCATTAAAATAGTGAAATGCAAGTTTTTGCGTGTAATACGGGTGTTGCTTGGTTTGCGCAAGAATATTTTTTGTTATTGAAGCCGCCGTTTTTTTGTTGAGCAGCGAAAAACCGTTTTCCAAAAATTCTTTAAAGTCCGAGTACGGTATAACGTCCAACGTTTGCAGGGTGCCAAAATGATAGAACGGCGATTTTTTACGCTCAAAAATCTCTTGCATCAACGATTCCTGACTGCCCATGAACACATAATTGATGTATTGATGATGCTGCATTATAGAGCGTAATTGCTTGTCTAACGACTTGTCTATTTCCCTGATTTCCTGAAATTCATCAATAATAACGATTATTTTTTTGCCTTTTTTCCCTAACGTTTCGATAAGCGTAAAAACATCTTCCAATATTGGTTTTGCGGCTGCTGTCTGGGCAAAACTGATGTTTATGGTTTTCAAATCGGAAGTGTATGAAATTGTAGGCGATACGCGAAAATTTTTAAAAAATTGCTTTATTTTTTCCAACGGATATATTATCAAAACCCGCTTAAGCAGCTCAACAGCAAGGTCGGAGGGCGATGTGACCAACTGCAAATTAACAGAAATTGTTGGTCGGTTTAGTCCCGAAACAGCCTTGTTAATCAGGCTTGTTTTCCCGTAGCGACGCGGGCTAATCAAAATTAAGTGATTTGCGCTTTCGATGATTTGTACTGCTTTCAGCATATCATCTGCCCTATCGGTAAAATAATCGCCTTCTACAATCGAGCCATATTTGAAGGGGTTGCTCATAATCGCCTTATTTTGACTTAATTACGACTACGAAATTTTTCGTTACGAAATTTTTCGTAGTATGTTTTAGGTTCTTATTGATTAATTTCGTGTGTTTTCGTATCATTTCGCTCACCGTTACGTTTTTTTGAGTCTATAATTCTGCAAGGCGCTGTGTTTCAATGCCTTGCATTATTTTCACGAAGGCAACGCTCCGCGCCGGTCAGTCCCATTCTCTTGTAACTGACAGCATTAGCGGAATCCATGATTCTCATTTTTTTCATGCTGCAAAATTACTATTTTTTTTATTACTGTGCAAAATTTTTTCTTTTTTTTGCTGTAAATAAATTTTATTATTATTTTTGCCGCGTTAAATTTTAAAATATCAGAATTATTATGAATTTTCCGGAAAAATTGAAATACACTCGCGAACATGAGTGGCTTCGAATAGAAGGTAAAGAAGCTGTAATAGGTATCACAGCTTATGCCCAGAAGGAATTGGGCGATATTGTTTATGTTGAACTCGATGTTGAAGGGGAGGAACTTTCAGCCGGCGACAGGTTTGGCACGATAGAAGCGGTAAAAACATCGACAGATTTGTTTATGCCAGTCAGTGCAACCATTTTGGAGATAAATACAGCTTTGGAATCTTCGCCGGAGTTGATAAACAAAGACCCTTATGGCGATGGTTGGATGGTCAAAGTTGAATTGACAGACCTTGCCGAGTTGGATAGTTTAATTTCGGCTAAGGTTTACGAGGAAATTGTTAAGGAGTGAAGAAAGTAATTTTTGCTTTTTTGCTTTTTTGCAGTGTTGGTGTTGTTTCGGCACAACATTTGGCACACGACGATATTCGCATCAGTTTGCTCACAGCCGACCCCGGCGAGGATATATATGCTGTGTTCGGACACAGCGCTATACGGGTAAAGATAGATGTGCTCGGTTATGATGTGGTTTTCAACTATGGAACTATTGACTTTAACCAGCCTTATTTTTATATCAATTTTGCATATGGTAAAATGTGGTATTACTTGAGTATGAGTTCGTATGAAAGATTTATGTCGTCGTATATGTTTGAGAATCGCGGTATTCGCGAGCAGGTTTTTGCATTGGATTCAGCGCAAACGTTTTATATGGTTAGATTTTTAGAAAAAAACTATCTGCCCGAAAATCGTTATTATTTTTACAATTTTTTTCTTGACAATTGTGCTACACGAATCCGCGACATTATATATAATGTATATTTAGATTCTGACATTCCTGCCACATTTGAAACTCCGTGCTATCGCGAGCTTATTCATCGATATCTTCGTCAGCATCCATGGGGGCGTTTCGGGATAGACATAGCGTTGGGTCTTCCAACCGACCAGCGCACTAATCTTTACGAGCAGATGTTTTTGCCTGATTTTTTGTTCGACGCTTTTTCGCAAACGTTGAACTCGGGGAATCCAATAATTTCCGAAACGAACGTACTGTATAAAGCCGACCCGTCAAACCCTGCTCAAAAGCCTCCCGGTTTGATAACGCCGTTAATTGTATGCTCTTTCGTGCTTTTTTTGGCATTGCTGTTTATGTTTGTTCAGAAAGGGGCGGTAGTTTTCGACTTTATACTGTTTTTTTCGGTAGGCTTAACGGGCTTATTGGTTGTTTTTCTGTGGTTTTTCACACAGCACGTTTTTACGGCAAACAATCTGAACATTATCTGGGCGTTGCCGACGCACACTGCGATGGCATTCTTTCTGTTTCAAAAAAGATTTAGCCATTTAGTTGGAAAATATTTCTTGTCTACAGCAATAATTGCCATGTTGCTGCTTTTCGCGTGGGTTTTTTTGCCGCAGAAACTCAATCCATCGTTAATACCTTTAGTGGTGGCTATTGCATTGAGAGCCTACAGAAATTCAAGGCGCGTTAAATTATAAAATACTAAACCAAAGATAAAAATGTCAAAAAGAAATAAAATACATGAAATCTTGGAGAACGTTACTGTTGTTGATATTGCCACAGACGGAAGAGCCGTTGCAAAGGTTCACGACCTTGTAGTTTTTATATCTCACGCTATTCCGGGCGATATTGTTGATGTGCGCGTAATCAAAAAAAGAAAAAAATACGTTGAGACCGTGCCTGTACGTTTTGTCAAGTACTCGCCTTATCGCGTAGAAGCTTTTTGCAAAAACTTTGAAGGCTGTGGCGGATGCAAATGGCAGGATTTTGACTATGCGCACCAACTCGTTTTCAAGCACAAACACATTACAGATTGTTTCGCGAGGATAGGAAAATTGCCAATCCCTGAAATACCTCCAGTAATACGGGCTGAGCAGACTATTTATTATCGCAACAAACTCGAATTTACTTTTTCATCAAATCGTTGGCTAAGCGCCGAAGAATTAAAAGACGCCGCTGACGGAAAGGAAATTGACAACAACGCTCTTGGTTTTCATGTTCAAGGAAGGTTTGACAAGGCAATAGACATTGATGTTTGCTATCTTCAAGCCGATCCGTCGAACTCTATACGTAATGGCGTTCGCGAATTTGCTTTAAATGAAAATATGCCGTTCTACAACTTGCGAAGTCATCAAGGTTTTTTACGCACAATGATAATTCGCACTTCTTCAAACGGAGAGCTTATGGTAATTGTAACCTTCAAATTCGATGATGTTGAAAAGCGCGAAAAACTTCTAAACTTCATTTGGAAACGTTTCCCCGAAGTAAGTTCGCTAATGTATGTCATCAACCCAAAATTGAACGACAGTATCGCCGACCTCGAAGTCAATACGTTCAGAGGTAAAGCTTTCTTAACCGAAGAGATGGAAGGGTTGAAGTTCAAGATTGGAGCAAAATCGTTTTATCAAACAAATTCGAAACAGGCATACGAACTTTACCGTATTATTCGCGATTTTGCAGGTTTAACGGGTAATGAAATAGTGTACGATCTTTACACGGGCATTGGCACAATAGCAAATTTCGTTGCAAAAAACGCTAAAAAGGTTATTGGCGTTGAATTTGTCGAAGAAGCAATAGAAGACGCAAATCACAACTCGGCAATTAACAATGTTTTCAACACATTTTTTTTCGCCGGAGACATGAAAGATGTTTTTACCATTGAATTTATACAACGACACGGCACTCCCGATGTGGTCATTATTGACCCGCCTCGAGCAGGAGTTCATCCAAAAGTCATTGAAGCGCTGATGTTTGCAGCGCCGTCAAAGGTAATATATGTAAGTTGCAATCCATCGTCGCAAGCGCGAGATATTGCCTTGATGACTGATAACTACCGGATTACAGCTATACAACCCGTAGACATGTTTCCACACACTCATCACATTGAAAATGTAGTAAAACTTGAACGTATTAATTGAAATAAATTTAAAATCTTGTTCTAATAAACAGAAAATCATATGATTTCATACGAACATATATGCACTCAGACGTGTAAAATAGCACGGCAAGCCGGTGAATTAATCCGACGCGAAGCAGCCTCTTTTTCGGCAACCAGCGTTGAAGTCAAGGGTCTTCACAATTTTGTATCTTACGTTGATAAATGCGCCGAATCGATGATAATCGAACAGTTGCAATCTATAATTCCTGAAGCTGGATTTATTGCCGAAGAAGGCACAAATACTGTTCAAGGCGAGCGTTTTAACTGGGTAGTCGACCCATTAGACGGAACAACGAATTTCATACATGGTTTGCCTCCATACTCGGTGAGTATAGGGCTTTTGGAAGATAATATACCTGTTGTTGGGGTTGTCTACGAAATCACGCTCGACGAATGTTTTTACGCTTGGAAAGACAGTAGCGCATTCCTCAATGGCAAAGAAATTAAGGTTTCCGAAAATCTTACCGTGCATGATTCGCTCATAGCTACCGGTTTTCCTTACTATGACTATCATTTATTGCATCAATACCTCCAATGTTTGGAGTATCTGCTGCGAAACTCTCACGGAGTACGCCGTTTGGGCTCTGCTGCTGTAGACTTGGCTTATGTTGCCTGTGGACGATTCGAGGCTTTCTACGAATATAGCTTAAATCCGTGGGACGTTGTAGCCGGAACATTAATCGTACAACAAGCCGGCGGAAAAATAAGTGATTTTTCCGGAGGAAATACATATTTGACGGGAAAAGAAATAGTGGCTACAAACAATAAAATTTACAATGAATTTTTGAAAATAGTACAACAATACCTAAAAAAATAAAATATGCGAAAAACAGCATTAGTAACAGGGGCAACATCCGGTATAGGAATGGCTACAGCCGAAATTTTAGCAAAAAACGGATATAACGTTATCATCACCGGACGACGCAAAGAGTTGCTTGACAGATTAAAAAACGAATTAGGCGTTAAATACAAAAGCGATGTACATTCGTTGTGCTTTGATGTTCGTGAGTATCAACAAACAGAAGAAGCCATCGAAAATCTTCCTAAATCGTGGAAAAACATTGAAATATTGGTCAATAACGCCGGACTGGCAGCCGGATTAGCTCCCATTCACGAGGGCTCAATCGATGATTGGGAACAGATGATTGATACCAATATCAAGGGTTTGCTTTATATGACCCGTATAATTGCTCCTATGATGGTTAAAAAAGGCAAAGGACACATTATAAATATAAGTTCTATTGCTGCAAAAGAATTGTATGAAAATGGCAATGTTTACTGTGCTACCAAGCATTCAGTAGACGCCTTGACCAAAGGAATGAGGATAGATCTCGTAAAACATAACGTAAAGGTAACTTCTATTTCTCCGGGTTTTGTGGAAACCGAGTTTGCTTTAGTACGTTTCAAAGGCGACAATACGCGCGCCAAAAATGTTTACGAAGGCATGACCCCGCTAAACGCCGAAGACGTTGCCGAAGCTGTTTGGTTTGCCGCGTCGCGTCCGCCTCACGTCAACATAAACGACATGTTGATAATGCCAACGGCACAGGCAAATATCACAACTATTGTCAGAAAAAAATAAAAAAACATGAAATTACACATATATATAATGTATCTTTGCCGCCTCAAATTTTTAATAAAAAATGATTGAAGAGTTAGACGAAATAGATGAGACAAAAAACACTGAACATTCTGAAACAGAGATAAATAAAGATGAAGAAGAGGATGTTCAGGAGGAAGAAATTAGCGTTGGAAAATATGATGCTATTTTAAATCTAGAGGAAGGCAAATCGCACCGTATCACAGGCATGTTCCGCGACTGGTTTCTTGATTATGCCTCGTATGTAATCTTGGAGCGCGCTGTACCTCATATCGAAGATGGTCTTAAACCTGTTCAGCGGCGTATTCTACATGCCATGTTTCGAATGGAAGATGGGCGTTACAACAAGGTTGCCAGTATCATAGGCGATACGATGAAGTATCACCCGCACGGCGATGCATCAATTGGCGATGCATTGGTACAACTCGGTCAGAAAGAACTTTTAATCGACACGCAGGGCAGTTTTGGCAACATACTCACCGGCGACGAAGCAGCAGCGCCACGATACATAGAGGCTCGTTTGTCAAAATTTGCGCTTGAAGTTGCTTTCAATCCGAAAACTACCGAGTGGATGGCTTCATACGACGGGCGCAACAAAGAACCCGTAACTCTTCCGATGAAATTTCCGTTACTGTTGGCTCAAGGCGTTGAAGGCATTGCTGTTGGGCTTGCATCAAAGATAATGCCGCACAATTTTAACGAAATAATTGACGCTGCTATTGCCTGTCTCAGAAATGAGCCATTTGCTCTATTGCCTGATTTTCCTACCGGAGGAATGGCAGACTGTGCCGGATATTACGATGGCGCTCGTGGCGGAAGAATAAAAGTTAGAGCGCGAATAAACAAAATAGACAACAAAACTTTAGTTATAACCGAAATTCCATTTGGATTAGATACCGGAAGGCTCATTGAATCTATCAAAAGAGCAATAGATAAAGGCAAAATAAAGATAAAAAAAGTTGAAGACATCACAGCTCAAAACGTGGAAATAATTCTGCATCTGGCTAACGATGTCATGCCCGACGTAACTATCGACGCGCTCTACGCCTTTACCGATTGCGAACTTTCTATTTCTGTTTATGCCTGTGTCATTAAACAAAAAAGCCCAATATTTTTAAGTGTTTCAGATATTTTGCGGGCTACCACCGAACAAACAAAAGAATTATTGCGGCTTGAACTAAAAATTCGCTTGAACGAATTAGAAGACGACTGGCATTTTTCGTCGTTAGAAAAAATATTTTTTGAGCAACGCATCTATCGCGAATTAGAAAAAGACGCTGTATCTTGGGAAGAGCAACTTTCAGCTATTGAAGCTGCTTTCGAGCCATTTAGACAATTATTGCGTAGAGAAATTTTGCCCGACGACATAGTCAAATTAACCGAAAAACCGGTGCGACGTATCTCAAAATTTGACATAAAAAAAGCCGATGAGCACATAAAGGCTGTAGAAAACGAAATGGAAAAAGTTCAAAAAGACCTTGAAAACCTTATTGAATACACGATTGACTACTTTAAGAGAATTAAGAAAAAATTTGGTTCCGGTAGAGAGCGAAAGACAGAACTGCGAAGTTTCGATACTATTGCCGCCACACGAGTAGTGGTCGCAAACGAAAAACTGTATGTAAATTGGGAAGAAGGATTCGTTGGATACGGACTGAAAAAAGACGAATATATTTGCGATTGCTCTGATTTAGACGAAGTTATAGCTATCCGTAAAGACGGTTCGTACACAATTACAAAAGTATCAGAAAAGGCGTTTTTAGGCAAAAACCTACAATATGTTAACATATTTCAACGCAACGATAACCGTACCATATATAATATAGTGTATCGCGATGGGCGAATGGGTCCCGCGATAATTAAACGATGTGCTATTTCAGGTATATTGCGCGATAGAGAATACAACTTAACAAAAGGCGAACCGGGCTCGTTGTTACTTTATTTCAGCGCTAACCCTAACGGTGAGGCAGAACTATTGCGTGTTACGCTAAAACCGCGTCCTCGCTTGAAAAACTTAAATATAGAGGTCAATTTTGCAGACATTTTAATTAAGGGACGCGATGCGCAAGGCAACATACTCACGCGTTTTGCCATCCACAAAATAACTTTAAAGGAAAAAGGCGGTTCAACGCTTGGCGGAAAGCCGGTGTGGTGGGATGCAGAAGTGCATAGACTAAACGAAGACGGACGTGGCGCACGCTTGGGCGAGTTTCTCAGCAACGATAAAATACTTGTTGTAACAAGCGATGGCAACTACCGAACAACAGGTTTTGACACATTGCAACACTTTGAAGAAAATATAAAATTGCTCGAAAAATACGACTCAGCAACGATTTTTACAGCAGTGTATTACGACCCTGAATCAAAATTTTGGTATCTCAAACGATTCTCATTTGAGCAATCAACGCAGCTAACTTCGTTTGTAGGCGATGGAATTCAACAACTTAAGTGTCTTAGCAGCAATCCCTCACCGCGCTTTAAAATCGTTTACAAACAAAGACCGAAGGAGCTTTTATCCGCCGATGAGTTTATTTCCGTAAAAAGTTTCCGTGCGAAAGGAAAAAGACTCTCAACTTTCGAAATAATTCGCGTAGAAGAGCAAGAATCAGCAATAACGTAAAAATACGACGCTTTGTAGATATATCAAGGGTTACATAGTTTTTTTGTTTTTTTTCAAAAAAAAAAAATAAAAAAAAATGCAAAAAAATCAATAAAAATGCAAGAAATATTTGGTGATTAAAAATAATACTTGTACTTTTGGCAAATTTTTTATCAAAATCATTTATTTATTTAATTTAAATTTTTTATCATGAACAAAGCCGAATTAGTCAATGCGATTGCAAGCGAAACCAAATTGACCAAAGTTGACGCCAAAAAAGCTCTCGACGCCTTCATGAAAGCGACCAGCGAAGCGCTGGGCGGTGGTGATAGAGTTGCTTTAGTGGGTTTTGGTTCTTTTTCAGTTGTTGAAAGAAGCGCCCGTACAGGACGCAATCCTCAAACAGGAAAAGAAATCAAAATTGCTGCCAAAAAAGTGGTTAAATTCACTCCTGGCGCCGAGCTGAAAACTAAGGTACAGTAAGCTTCTATTCAAAAGGGAGTTCGTAAAAGGCTCCCTTTCTTTTTTTTTACAATCAATGGTTAGCAATGGATTAGTAGTATCAATGCTGTCCGACATTGTTACTCAAAGAAGACTTGAAAGGATAGAAGAAATAGTTGCGCAACGCACGAGGTATCTGACCATTGTCCTTGAAGACATATATCAGTCGCAGAACGCAAGCGCTGTGCTGCGGACGTGTGAGTGCTTCGGGGTGCAGGATGTGCATATAGTCGAAAACTACAATATGTACAGCGTCAATCCGTTAGTTGTGCAAGGCGCCGATAAGTGGCTTACGTTGCATCGGCACAATCAGTCGGACAACAACACCGTTGTTGCGATAAACCGACTGAAAGCAGACGGGTACAGAATAATAGCTACATTGCCCGGCGAGGAAAGTGTTGATTTGTATCAATTTGATGTTGCACGAGGAAAATTCGCCGTAGTGTTCGGCAACGAACACAAAGGAGTGTCTGGTTGTGTCAGAGATTTGGCAGACGAAAGTATGAGCGTACCAATGTGCGGATTCACGCAGAGTTTGAATATATCTGTGTCGGCTGCTGTAGTCATAGCCGAATTGACAAGAAAAATGAAAAATGAGGTAGAGGAATGGCAAATGCCGGAGGAAGAAAAAATTAGTATCAAAACCGAGTGGCTGAAACGTTCCGTAAAAAATCCTCACATGTTGATTAATAGATTATTAGAAGAATCGAAATGAATTGCATAGTTATAGACGACGATGTTTTTTCAAGAAAATTGGTTGAAGAATACGTGCGAAAAACCGAATCGTTAGTATTGTTACACTCAGTGTCGAGCGCTATTGAGGCTCTCAACTTGATGAATTCGGGCGATGTGGTAGATTTGATATTTCTCGACATCGAAATGCCCGAAATGTCGGGTCTTGACTTTTTAAATTCACTAACCGTATTTCCGCAGATAATCATCATTTCGCAAAAAGAAAAGTACGCGGTCAACGCTTTCGATTTTGAGTTGACCGACTATCTGCTCAAACCAATCACATACAGTAGATTCCATAAAGCTGTACAAAAAGCGCTTAACCGTCACAAAGATACAGTCGGGAACGACATTTTTATTAAACAAAATAACCTGCTTCTAAAATTAAAATTTTCTGACATACTGTGGATTGAAGCAATGGAAAACTATGTGGTTATCAATTGTTTTAGTGAAAAATACACTATACACTTCACAATGCTTGCAATTGAGAAAAAGCTTCCGTCAAAACAATTTGTTCGCGTTCACAGGTCGTTTATCGTCAACATCGACCAAATTCATAGTATTGTGGACAAAACAATAGTCATAGCAACAGAAAGCTCGCCGTCTAACCATATTCCAATCGGCAAAGTGTACAAAAATAATCTATTGAAAACTTTAAATCTCATGGTCAGAGAAGGAGGATAGTTATACATTTAATTATATAAGTAAAAATAATGCGGAAAATTATTGTCATATTTTTGATAATCACAGCAGTTGTTGCATCAGCAGCCTCCGTTTGGGTTTTACTCAGACAAACGGAAAACAAACAAATACACAGCCTGTTTGACGCCATACAGCCAAATTCAGCCTTGATTGTAGATATTCGCAACTATAAAGAACTGTGTAAAAGTTTGCCGGATAACGCAGTTTGGCAACAATTAATCGAACTAACCGAAATAACGTCTTTAAACGATGTTATAATGCTGTTAGACAGTATTTTTCAAACTCACGAACAAATTGCTTCTACCCGCGCAAATATAATTTTTTCTGTTCATCCTTCTGAGAAAAACGAACTACAAGCTATTGGCTATGTCCACGTCAACAACGACAGAGAAGCAACCGCTATCAGCAGAAATTTACAACGGCATAATTTTCATTGCGCCTATCGCAACCGGATTTTTGTTTTTTCTCGCTCTTCCGAACTCGCAGAAAGCGCTGTCAGACACATAACAACAGGAAATAAAATCACTCAGAACGAAAATTTGCTACGGTTAATTAGCTCAGCCGGAAAAAACTCTCCGGCAAACATTTACGTAAATTTTAATTACTTGCCGCAAACGGCGCTAAGTTTATTTAATCCCAAACATATTGACATCTACAATCAATTGAGACGTTTTGCAGACTGGGCGGAACTTGACCTAAATTTGAGAACTGACATGCTTTTGTTCAATGGCTTTACAGAATTTGACAAAAACAAAAATCAATGGTTTGAAAATTTTGTAGACCAACCGGCAATACCGATTACACTTGTAGATGCGATGCCTTCAACAACATCTACGTTTCTTTGGATGGGGATTCGTAAACTTGAATTATTTTTTTCTGCCCAAAACAAACATTTGGAAGAAAATAAAGTTGACGAACAAAATATTGATATAAATAGGATTGGATTGCAGCAAGATATGATAGAATTATTTGAAGAAGAACTTGCGCTTGTGTACGCAAATGTAGGACAATCCCAATGGCAAAATGAGCCGTTTGTAGTTTTTCGCGTAAAAAACTCATCATCAGCAGCTAACATGGTTGAAAACTGGCAAATAACTGGATTCAGTACAATATCTGCCGAAGCAGAAAAAAGAACACTAAACATTGATGATAATCAGATATTTTCCGCATACAACATGCCATTTGATTTGCCCGGAACGCTTTTTGGAAAAATATTTGCCAACAAAAACCAATGGTGCGCAGTTGCCGACAATTATTTAGTTTTCAGCAGTTCGCATACAAACTTGCAAAGATATCTGCAATATACAAAATCGCATGCAAATCTGCAAACAAACGTAGAATACGGAAGATTGTCAAATCTGATTTCAGCGCGCAGCAACCTGATGTTCTACTCAAATCCAGCCCGAATGGGAATAATGTTGGAAAATATTTTAAAACCCGACAATTACGAAGAAACTAAACAAACAATTGCAAATATGCAAACTATTGTGTATCAATTGGACAACACAGATGGTAAACTTTACAATAATTTGTTGATTAGAGGAACCGGCGGAACAACAGGAACTGGAGGAATTGCGACAAGCGAGGCAGACGAAGGTATAATTAGAGTAACAGGAATTACAAGTGATGACTTCACAACAACTACGGCAGTGTCTTCTACGGTAACCGGAATGCAAACATCGTGGGAAACTTTGTTAGATACAGCAATAATATACAAACCGCAGCTTGTTAGAAATCACAATACAGGAGAAACAGAGATATTTGTGCAGGATATGGCAAATAATATTTACCTGCTCAACAATATAGGACGAATTCTTTGGAAAGTAAAACTTCCCGAAACAATTATTAGTCCCGTTTTTCAAGTTGATTTATACCAAAATGGAAAATTGCAAATGCTGTTCAATACAAAAAATTTTATTTATGTTGTCGACCGTCTCGGCAATTTTGTAAACAGATTTCCAATCAGATTAAGTTCGCCCGCTACCGGAAGTGTTGCAGTGTTTGACTATGACAATAATCGCCAATATAGAATAATGATTGCTTGCGAAGACCGTCGCGTTTATCTTTTCGACCGAACAGGCAGAGCAGTTGACGGATGGACTTTCAGGCAAGCCGACTATCCGGTGCATACCGACTTGTATCATTTTCGTACCGGTAATCGTGATTACGTTGTGTTTGCCGACAATAGCCGCGTGTATATCCTTGACCGTCAAGGTCGCACAAGAGCTACGCCTGAATATAATTTGCCCGTAGCACGACATACAACTATAGCTTTAGACAGACAGCGCTCGAGAATACTACTCACTGACACTTTGGGAACTATACATTTCATATCGCTGTCGGATGGAAAAATAACACAACAAAGAATTAAAAACATGCCATCATTGCATTACTTTGTCTATCACGATATAGACAGTGATGGACAAGGCGATTTTATTTTTGCATATAACAATAGATTAGAAGTGTTTAGGCACGATGCAAGACAAATAATCGATATTGAAATGCGCGAGCCAATAAACTTTCAGCCTAACATCTACGAATTTGCAGCAAACGATAGAAGAATTGGGATAGTACAATCGCAAAGTAATCAAATATGGCTTTTTGACAGCAACGGCAGAGCAAGTCAGGGATTCCCATTAAGAGGCAACACGGCATTTACAATAGGACGATTAGACAGAGCAAGTAGTAACTTCAACTTATTTGTAGGAAGCCAAAACAATTTTCTTTATAATTACTCGGTAAGGAGATAAATATTAAAATCCGTCAGTATAAAATTCGACTGCTTTTCAAAACAATTGCTGAATTTCCCTTTTGATATCGTTAAGCGCTTTTTCGGTAATTGGCATTTCCAACTCTTTAGCCATATCAAGTATTTTACGACTTAACTGTAGAGCCGAGCCTTCGCCGCTAACTTCTTTGATGGCGTTATTAAGCATCGAAATTGTATAGTTTTTTGCATTTCGAACGCTGTTCCAAACTTGTGGAGATACGTACAATTGTTGTGTAAGATTGTGCTCATACTCAGTGCGAATTGTGTTCAACAGTTCTGCGTGCAGGGCGTCGTTTGTTTTGTTTGGATAGTTTGGGCTACGCATCAAAAGCGATTCCGGCGAAATACGTTCCAATAAAAGCACTAAACGCTCGTAGGCTTGTAAACGCAAGGGGATAATAACCTTTTGATTACCCCTAATGATTTTCATTTTTTCGCGTTTTTCGTTGTCGCGAAAAAAACCGCCTACTATGTATATCATAGCTATCAACAATATTACTGAAGGCGCTATGAACTTAAAAAAATCTACAAAATTTTTAAAATCTACCATTTTTTTGTATGTATTCGTTCTTTTAGAAAACGGTCAGGGTGGGGTGGGGGAGTCTCCTGAGCCGGATGTCCAACTGAGATTATCGAAAAAGCGTGAACATGTGGCGGCAGTTCAAGCAATTTTTTCATAGCGCTAATTCGCTCCGGACGCGGATAAATACCAAGCCATACAGCGCCCAATCCCATGCCGTGAGCGGCAAGAAGAATATTTTGAGTGACAGCGGCACAGTCAACCGACCAATATTCAGGCGTATGGGCTAATTGGTCGTCGCCACAGACTACAATGCCCCACTGTGCATTTTTCAACATCTTTGTATGAGGTTGAAAATCCTCAATTTTCAAGAATACTTCGCGTTCGTTCAATAGAACAAAATGCCATGGTTGACAATTACGTGCCGATGGAGCATACATGCCGTATTTTATCAACTCTTCTACTTTTTCTTGCGGAATAATCTCATCAGTGTATTTTCTGACGCTCCGCCGTGTTAAAATTCCATTTAGAATCTCCATTTTTCTTTTTTTTTGAAAATTATTAATTTATATATAGAACTACAACCATGAATGTTCTCTGCCATATCGCAACATCTGGTTTACGTAGCTTTCTGAATAATCTAATTTAATGTCAGTGATTTTGCCTTGAGTATCTAAAACGGGGTTGTACACAGGATTTACAAATCCTCTGTAAGGCGCAATGTTTAGACTTCTGAATCTCTCCAATACTTCTTCGTGCAGCTTATAATCCACGTTTACTGCATAGTTCTCAACAAGAATTTTAGCTGCATCGTGAGCGCCTTCTGATTTAATGCGTTGTACTTCGGCTAATAACTGTCCGAACAATTCTCGCAGTTTCTCATAATCGTTAACTACTACAAATGTTTTTCCATTGTGTTGACGCATTTCTACAACGTTTTCATCTTTTCCCATTTCAAATACTTTACGCGCCACTAAGGCTCTGTTTCGCATGTGAGCCTGCTCAATCTGTCTACCTAACTCTATACGTGTTAGTTGAGTTATAAGTCCGTTTGTCATGTACTTATAATATTGTGCCTTGTATGCCTCAATTTCGGGCATCAATCCAAATTCAACGAGTTTAGGGTTTCCTATGTGATAAAGCGCAAACAGGTCGGCTCTTGCTTCTTCAATCACAGCTCCGTAGGCTCTCAGCGCATCATCACCAATGCCCGGCAGCGATTTTCCTGCTCCGTGTCCAAGTTCGTGCAGGTCTACATGCAAATTGTCGGTCAAAAATCCATAGTTGCGAATTAATTCGCGTTCTACATCGCTCCAGTAAAATTCATTTGTGAATCCTGAGCCTTGAGCAGCCGCATCGTGAGCGCCCATAATATTTTCTATTGTAACGGATTTAGAGCCGTATTCCCTGCGAATCCAGTTTGAGTTTGGTAAGTTTATGCCAATTGGCGATGGCGGAAAAAGGTCGCCGCCCAATTTTCCCGCTGTCACAACTCTGACGTTAATACCTTGCACTTCAGATTTCTTAAACCGTTCGTCTACAGACATATTGTCTTCAAACCATTGGGCGTTTTTAGAAATAATTTCAGTGCGCTGACTTGCCTCTTTGTTAATAAAATATACGTATCCCTGCCAAGTTGCCTTAATTCCAAGCGGGTCGCCGTAAGATTCAATAAATCCGTTAAGAAAATCGACCGTTGAATTTACGTCCTTTACCCATAATACCGAATATTCGTCAAATTCGTGCAGACAGCCCGTTCTGTAAAAGCTTATCAACTTGTCTATAACAGCTTTTTGCTGTTGGTTTTCAGCCACCTCAGAGGCTTTTTCCAACCAATAAACAATTTTTTCTATTGCCGACGAGTACATTCCGCCTATTTTCCAGACTTGTTCCTCGATTGTGTCGTTAATTTTTGCCAATCTACTGTTTAATCCGTGCGACACAGGGCGTTCGTCGGCAACATTTCTCAAATTAGCATAGAAATTTTCAACTTCTGTTTGAGTGACGTTATAATAAAAGTTGTTTGCCGATGTAAGAATTAAATCTTCTCCGGCGGCTTTGTTTACTTTTTTCGACATCACTGTAGGGTCGAAAATGACAGGGGTTAGCCGAAGCAGCAAGTTGTCGACAGTTTGTCCGTTTGTTAGTGGAAGTTTTTCAACGTCAAGGCTTTTAACGGCTTGCGTGAAAAAAGTTTGAGAAAATCCGGGTTGAAACTTATCTTCGCTCCAATTGTGGTGAATACCGTTGGAAAACCACATTCGTTTAAGGTAGACTTCAAGTTCTTTCCAGTCAGAAGATGTTTTATCGCCGTTGAAATTTTCATAAATTGCCTCTAATGTACGGCGTATCACTAAATTATATCGACAATTTTGGTCGAAAAGGATGTCGCGCCCTTCAATAGAAGCCTGAGCTAAATAATAGATTAAAATTTTCTGTTGCAGACTCAAATCATCGAAACCGTTCACTTGGTAACGAATTATCTGAACATCGGCAAATCTGTCAACAAAAACCTCAAACTGTTGGTTGCCTTTATCGCCATTACACGAACACAAAAAGGAAAAAACCACCAAAATAACATGTTCTTTTTTTATCATATCAAACGTTTTTTGTTAAATAAATGTATCATAAGAATACTGTTTTAAAATCCGCCGCAAATTTACGGACAATTTTTTAAAATGGAAAATTTTTTATACCGACACTTTAAAATTCTATCCAACTTTTCGTACAATTTTATATCCGATTGCTGCAATTAATATACTCATCAATGGGCTGACAATGTTGAATATACAATATGGCAAATAGGTTAACGTTGCAACGCCCAGAACGGTGGCTTGCGTCATTCCACAACTTGACCATGGAATAAGCGGAGACGTAACGGTAATGGAATCTTCGGTACTGCGGCTCAATAAGCGATTTTCAAAACCGTTTTTTTTGTACGCCTCCTTAAATAAATCTCCGTTAAGGACAATAGAAACAAATTGGTCGGCAGTGCAAAGGTTGAAAGTTATGCCTGAGGCTACTGTCGCGCCAACCGTAGAAATTGTGCCATGCATCATACGCAAAAAAAGTTCGGTAATAACACTAATCATTCCGCTCGCCGACATTGCTCCGCCAAAACAAACCGCGCAAATTATTAACCATACAGTGTAGAGCATCCCTCCCATACCTCTTGAAGAAGCTAATGCGTTTAGGGTTTCGTTGCCCGTTTCAATTTGCGTGTTGCCTGTCAGGGTAATTAATGCGCCTTTTGCACAAGCTATTATTGCGTTTCCATCAACGACGCCTGATATTTCTCGCAGCAGATGCGGTTGAAAAACTGTGGCAAACAATATTGCCAGCATTGACGAAACAAACAAAACAACTACTGGCGAAAGTTTTTTTACTATCAATATCCCTGTAACCACCGGTACTATGAGTAACCATGGCGACACGTTGAAATTATCTTTTAAAGCTTCCGCAAAAGCGGTTATTTGGTATGTATCCGGCGTTGTACGGGTATATCCGGCAATAGCGTATACCGCTAATGCAATCGATATCGAAGGCACAGTAGTATACATCATGTAGCGAATATGTGTAAAAAGCGGAGTATCGGTTACCGTTGAGGTTAGTACGGTGGTATCGGATATTGGCGACATTTTGTCGCCAATATAAGCTCCCGAAATTATAGCGCCTGCTATCCATCCAACACTGAATCCCTGCACCTGACCTATACCAAGTAGCGCAACGCCAATTGTAGCGACGGTTGTCCACGAACTACCTGTCATAACAGAGACAATACAGCAAATAAGACAAGTTGAAACTAAAAAAAAGTTTGAGTGCATGAGATGCAGTCCATAATAAATAAATGTAGGAATTATGCCGCTCATCATCCAACTGCCAGCCAACGCGCCAATAAACAACAAAATAAGGATTGCCGGAGCTATATCTAACAGATTTTTTGCGATACGCTGTTCAATCGTTTTCCAATCAATGCCACAGTAGAAAACGGCAATTGATGATGCAAAAGCCGCAGAAATTAACAAAACAATCTGTATGCCTCCATCAAGCGCCTCGTCTTTGAAAATGCGAATAGTAGCAAATATCAGGCAAATTAATACGCCCATTGTCAGAAGCGACAAAAATATGGTAGGTTTACGCATTTTTGAACTCTTGTTTTCCATTGATTTTCAGTTTTGAATTTATATTTCAAATATTACTGCAAAGGTAGCAAAAAGTATGTGCGAAAACAAAAAAAAAGTTTGCGAATTGAAAAAAAAAATCATTTTTTTTTTGCCGTTACAATAAAAAATTATACCTTTGCAGTTCGAAAAAATTTTAATTTAATTTAATGATAGAATGAAAACAAAAGTTCAAAACATTTTAGTGACTTGTGCCCTGATGGCGTTTTTGTGTAATGTTAGTTACGCTTCAGAGTACACCGTAGACAATGCGTCAATCGACGCGCTTATAGCCAATGCAGTAGAAATTGGCGTATTGGAATCATCGCTGCCGTATGGCGTGAATGAAACAAATGCTACACTTTCGTCAAAAGACCCATGGGTAGCCTTTGCTGTCTGTTTTATTGTCGGCGGATTTGGCGTTCACAGGCATTATCTTGGCACAAAAAGCGGCATGTGGGCAATTTATACCTTCACTTGCGGAGGTATATTCGGGATTGTTACGTTTGTTGACTGGGTTGTATTACTCGTTGGAGCGATAAACGAAGACATTGCAAAATACGTGGGCAATCCCGATTTTTTCATGTGGCTATGATGTAAAATAAGGCAGTAAATACATGATTTGCTTGCCTTTTACGTTTTTAACACAATTTGCCGAAGATGAGTATATTTGCGGTCTTGTTGTTGGTCTGTTCTGTTGTTTCCGCTCAAAATCGTGTTTCAGCCGCAGCAGAGATAGTGCGGGTAAACAAAGGGCAGTCCGTTGCGATAAGGAAAGAAATTTTCTTCAATGCTAACGGAAGGATGGTTGTCAGGTATTTGCATCCGGAGGAATACTATATGGTTACCAACACGTTTGGCGAGGCGAGAATATTTCGTCCTAAATCAAACGAGGTAATGATAATCAACGATAGTTTTTTATCATCGGAAAGTGAGCTTATTTATTACTTTCTGACAAACAGAATAGAAGACCTTGGCTTGCGAAATCTTGGATTTTCGCTTTCGGCAACGCGCACGGATGGCAATAAAATTATTCGCACATTTATTCCGAACGCTCCAGATTCGAATTTTTCAAAAATAGAGATGGTGCATGAAAATCACCTGCCAATTTATTGCGCATACTTCGACACAAGAAATCGCGTAGTGCAGCGGGTGTATTATTCTGACTATCAGATGTTATCGTTCACAGCTTTTCCCGGTCGAATAACTGAAATATCGTACATTTCGCCCGGCGATTCAATTGTTAGTCGCAAATTGTATTCAAACATCAAAACAGGCAGAGACGCGGTAAGTCCCTATTTCGATTTTTCTGTTCCGGCAGATGCAAAGGTAGTAGACAGTGATTTAATTTTGCAGCCGGCTGGAAGAAGATAATTTTTTTAAGATGAGAGTTTCAAGTTTAATAATGTGTGCGTGTGTGTTTTTGTCGGCAAATTTTTTATTTGCACAAAACGCTGATGATGTTGATTTATTGCTGAACACAGATTTCGTACAAAAAAATAAACAACGCGAGGTAGTTTACGGATTTACTCAGAATCCATCAAAAATAACCTTGTATAATCCTGTGTATCATATTTTAAGCGGCAGTATGTGGATTTATCAAAAATTCATCAGTGTGCAGCTTTCTTCTGAATGTCGTTACGAACCGAGTTGCTCGGCATACAGCAAGCAATTAATACGCGACTTTGGCATCGTCAAGGGTATTGTTTGTTCGGCAGACAGGCTAATGCGGTGCAACCGGATTACGCTTTCGGGACTTCCGCAAAGCGCTTTCGACCCTATCGATGGCAAAATACACGAAACAACTGACAGGTATACCCTAAAATGAAGATAGACGTAAAAATCTGTTTTTATGCAACTTTGTTGTTCTGCCTACTATCTGCCCCTTGCAATGCACAGATAACTATGAACGACGACGTTGAATTTGCATATTATTTGTTCGAAAACAGAAAATTTGACGAAATTATTTTGCTATTTGAAGAAATATCGCCCGAATTAAAACAATGCGTTGCGGCATTGGACAGCATAAACCACATTCTTGGAATGACGTATTACTATCGAAAAGAACTCGAAAAGTCGGCGTTGCATTTATCACAGGTTTCAAAATCTTCAGAATTTTACGCCAAGTCAGTTTTTTTTAGCGCTTTAAACCATTCGCATCTGGGAAATTATGAGTTGGCGCAAACGATTTTAGAAGCTGCCCCTAATGGAAAATATGAAGAGTTACAGGCTGTTAAGCTTGCCGGAATAGGTTTATTAAAACGCGATTTTGAAATGTTCGCTCATCATTCGCAAAAATTCAAATTTGAGCAATTTTATTATGTAAACAGCCAAAACCAATTGTTGAACATCAGGCAAGAATTGAATGATTTTAGCCCCAAATCGCCGTTAATTGCCGGCTCGCTTTCGATGGTAGCGCCCGGCTTGGGAAAAATTTATGCCGGACAAACAGGCGATGGTATTGCTACATTCATTACAGTGGGAGCGCTTGCTGCAATAACTGCCGAAAATTGGATAAAAAACGGACTGTCAAACTGGAAAACGATTACTTTTGGCAGCGCTTTTGCAATTTTTTACACCGGTAATATTATCGGCTCTGTGGCGTCTGTTAAGGTTTATAGAAATAAATTTAATGAAAAACATAACAATGCGATTCTTTTGTGTATTCATCTTCCTGTTCGTGCACTTTTTGAGTAGCGCTCAAAGCAGTTCGACATTTAATGTAGCCGACAGTCTGTATGCCGCGCGAAATTTTGAGCGCGCAGCATTAGAATACGAAAGAGCCATTTTTAGAGCGCAAACCCCGGATGTTGTAAATAGAGCTTTGTTTGGGCGAGTTCAAAGTTTTAAACAGATGCAGCAGTTTGACAAAGCGTCAGAAGAAATATTGAGGATAAGGTTATTTACCTTAAGTAATGACAAAATGGCAGACTACTTTTATGAGAAAATTTTGTGTAACTACTTAGCCGGAGCTTTTAGCGAAGCACGCGGTGCAATTGACGAAATGTATTTAAACATGCCGGATTCGTCATTGCTCAGCAATACGTTGATATTGCAGGTTTTTGTTTACAACGAACTAAAAGAGTGGTATTTAGCTCAACAAACCGCCATGTCTTTTGCACAAAGTCTCCCGTCGCCTGAAAAAGAGAAATTAGAGGCAACGATAGAGATGTTGTATTCAAAAAAAAACTTTCCAAAATTAAAGAGCGAGCAACTTTCAAGCGTTTTTGCCTTTATACCGGGTTTGGCGCATATATACACGGGACACTTGGCTGAAGGCTCCGTGAGTTTGCTTATAAATTCGGCGGCGTTTGCATTTGGAGTATATCAAGTGTGGCATGGTTATTACCTTACCGGATATATTATTGGCGCAGGAATTTTGGGCGCTACTTATTTTGGAGGATTTAACAGAGCGGCGTATTTGCTGCAAAAACACAACGATGAAAAGCTCCGTTCATTTAATAATAATGTCAGAAAAAAATTACTTGACGAGTAGGAAAACATATATTGTTATGCAGATAAAATGCCTGTTGATGTTGCTATTACACACTGCGTTAGCGCAAAATAACGGTGTTAATCTGAAAACCACATTCGAAAATGGTTTTTTTGAAACAGAAGCATACATCGAAATTGCTGCATCACAGGATATTACCGATGCTGTTATTGCCGAAATTGCAACGCGTTTTAGACGTATTGAAATTGATTCGCTCGAATGGCTGCTTAAAGGACTATCGGGCAACGAGGAAGGGAAAAACTTGATTAGAATAGATTATGCCGGTGGAAAATACAACCCGACAACGCAAATTATAGATATTTTCATGAACATACACGTTGGAAAAACTCAATTTAATGATGTTCAGACAAGCGTTTTGATGACATCGGACAACAAAACATTCGTTGATGCGAAAATGCAGAATAATAATTTTTTTATGAAAAGCGCAAACGGCACATTGTATGTTATTAAAACCGAAAACAACGTACAATTTGTTATAAAAGCCTCGGTTAGTTTTGGTTGGTTTTTTAATATTTTTGTTACCAAATCTACCTATAGCTCCGTTGCCGAATGGAGAATTAAGACCGTACTAAATAATATCCATGCAGAAATAGAGCGAAAAAAATTACCGGCAACGCCACCAAACAGGTAATATTTTACTAAAAATTAACCTGCGCTTTCATAGCCAAATACATCGTTATGTTCTTGTGTATTCCTTTTGTGGCTGTGGTTTTAAACTCGTCAAATCTGCTATTTTAACCGGTTGTTTCGAAGCTATACTTTTTCGTGCCGCTATTCCCGTAAGACAAGAAAAAGCGCCGTCACGCGAGCCGGCAAACTGTTTTAGCGGGTCGGGGGTTTCCGGTATAAAAATTTGATTCAGAAGTAAAGCGTCGCCGCCGCCATGTCCAGAGCCTGTAGGTATAAAGAAGAATTGGCGTCTGCCAAAGTTTTTGAACAACACAATTTCATTTACGCCCCTGTTGGGAATAGTAGGATTTGATTCCTCTATCCATGCATCGATGCGCCCTTTGCTACCATTGAACGCGATACGATACCCTTCGTAAGGTGAATATGTTGTGAGCGAGTATGAAACCTGAACACCGTTCATATACCTGATAGTTGCAGCCATTTTGTCGAAAATATCAATGTTTTGTCTGTATACGCAGCCATCGCGAAAATAACCGTCAATATGTTCGTTGTCAAGGTATAACAGCCTGAATGTGCTTGGACCTTGCGGACGGGTAGTCATTCCTGAAGCTTCTTGTTGAAAATCCTGCATAGGACGCTCTATTTGCCAAAAATATTGACACTCGCGGGTGTGTTGACAATTACGGCAGTTTGTGCCTCTAAATGGTCCGTTTTTACCGTAGTGCTCCAGCTCGCCTAACGCATATACGGATTCGGGTTCACTGTCAATCCACCAACTCAACAGATCAAAATGGTGGCTGGCTTTGTGTACCCAAAGTGTGCCGCCTTTATCTGTAAGTCCGTGCCAGCGACGAAAGTAGTCGGCGCCGTGACTGATATCCAGATAATAGTTCATATCAACTGAAACTATGTCGCCTATCTCACCTGCGCGTAAAAGTTCATAAATCTTTGCGCGATAGGGCGAATAGCGATAATTGAATGTCACTCGCGTTGTTTTGCCGGTAGCTTTTTCGGAATCGATAATTCGCTGAATTTGTTCTGATTCCGTAGCCATTGGTTTTTCGGTAATAATATTTGCGCCAAGCTCCATCCCGCGTACAATGTAATCAACGTGAGTAGAATCGGTGGTGCACACAATAACCAATTCCGGACGGTTTTCTTGCATCATCTGCTCGAAAGCAACCATCGGATTTTGCATATTACTGTATGTGCGACAGTTAACTCCTATGATTTGCTTTGCAGCTTCAACGCGTCCGGAATTGTTATCGCAAAGTCCAACAAACTCTAACCTGTCAGAAAAACGTTGCATCAAAGTTCTGCCCCACATTCCTGTTCCGCGAATTCCAGCGCCAACTAAAACGATTTTCATTTTTTCTGAATTAACCGCAACAGCGTTTAGTCCTGCAACGGGAGTGACAATAGAAGCGCCTGCAACCGCGCCGGTAGCGGCAATAAAACGCCGCCGAGAGATATGATTGTTATTTTGCATAGCATTAGATTTAAAAAATTAATAAGTCGCAAAGTTACATTTTTTTCAAAAAAAACTTCACTTTTTTTTGTTTTTTGAAAAAAAATTCCTATCTTTGCAGCTGATAATTATTAAAAGCGAATAGCCGATGAATCAAGTTATTTTCAATGAAATACAAGCCCTTAAGCGACAGTTGTTGCCCACCGAAAAAGTGATACTTTTCGGCTCGCAAGCGCGTGGAGATGCGCGAGAGGACTCGGATTGGGATTTGTTGGTGGTAATGAACAAAAAAGGCAAGCACAATTGGGACGATTTTGACAAAAATGCCTATCCATTCTCAAAATTAGGATGGGAACACTGCGTTGAAATCAACCCCATTTTGTACACAAATGAGGAATGGGAAAAAAGAAGAAGCACACCATTGTACAAATATGTTGAACGTGAGGGAATTGAAATCAAATAAAACCATATCATGAAGTTATCGGAAGAAGAGAGAGAGGCAATCGTAAAATACAGATTGGAAAGAGCAAAAGAAGCGATGGTGGATGTGAGAGTTGCCATGCAAAACAATCGGTGGAATAATGCTGCAAACAGGCTATATTATGCTTGTTTTTATTCAGCAATAGCGCTATTGTTGAATGATGGTCACAGTGCGAACGCTCATCGAGGAGTTAGAACTTTATTGGGCTTGCATTATGTTAAAAACGGAATAATAGAAGAGGAGTTAAGCAAGGTATTGCAAAAAACCTTTAATATAAGACAAACAGGCGATTATGATGATTTAGCAATTGTTACCGAGCAAGACGTAGCCCCTCTCGTTGAACCAGCACAAAAATTCATCCAAGAAATGGAAAGATTGATAAATTTAAAAACTTAACTAAAACCAACCTACAACCTAAAAAAACACCAAAAAAAATGTAACCTTTTTCTTTCTATCTGCATTTTTTTCAAAAAAAAACTAAAATTTTTTTGTTGTTATCAAAAATATTTTGTATCTTTGCCGCTGATAATTATTAAAATGAATAGCCGATGAATCAGGTCATTTTCAAAGAAATACAAGCCCTTAAGCGACAGTTGTTGCCCACCGAAAAAGTAATACTTTTCGGCTCGCAAGCGCGTGGAGATGCGCGTAGTCTCGTAATGCTGTTTTTGTCTGAAAATAAGGAATATATAAGCCAAAAGTACAAGCTTACAAAGTTAGGCGTCTTTGGCTCATACGCACGAGGAGAACAAACTCCCGAAAGTGATTTGGATTTGTTGGTTGAGTTTGAGGACAATACACCAGATTTATCTGAAAAAAAAGAGTATTTGCGAAATGAAATCCGAGCAGTATTCGATATAAATGTGGATATATGCAGGGAAAAATATATAAAACCGGTTTTTCGTAAACAAATTTTATCTGATGCAGTCTATGTCTAATTTAAGCCAAAAAGATTATTATTGCTTGCTGAACATAATTGATGCTATTGCAAAAATAAAGCAATTTAGCGGACAATTCAAAACAGCAGACGAGTTTTTTGAAAACTCGCAGGCTTTTGATGCGAGTTTGATGAATTTTATTGTCATTGCTGAAATGGTCGAAAAAATTTCAGATGAATTGAAAAATGACACAAAAAACGAAATAAACTGGTGGAAAATAAAGGATTTCAGAAATATTCTGGCTCACAACTACTTCGGCGTGGATGCAGAAGAAGTGTGGCAAATAATCAAAAAAAGTTTACCAATATTGGAAAATAACATAATAAATATATGCCAATGATATAAAAAAAGCGTAAAAATAAATATAAATAGTTGAGCTTGTAGCTCTTATTCTCATTTTGTCGAAATCTGGTAAATTTCCTCCGAGAATAAGTAGCGAAAAGTTCGCGCAGTTGCGTGAATTGTTCGTGCTTATTTGGAGGAAAAGGTTTACCAGAGCCTGACAAAATAAATAAGCGTTCACATCCCTAAAAAATTTAAGAACAAATTCACGTTTTTTCATTGTGGGAGCTCCGAAACAGTAATTTTAACCTTTAATTATATAATAATCAGTATTTTAACAAAATAAAATTTTAATTTTAAACAAAAGTAATTATGTATCAGTATTTTAGAAGAAGTGTAGCAGCTGCGGCTCTGAACGCAGGCACTGGAGCCGGAAACCAACGCAAAACGGCAATGGAAGCAGATATCATTTCAAAACACGGGCGGAGTTCGAAAAGCCAAATGAGTAGAGGAAATCTTATCTTTTTAGTTGCCGTCATCACTCTTTTTTCGGCTGCAACGGTATCTTGCGACTGGTTAGAGGAGCAGACAAAGACCATAGACGTGACCGGAGTGACGCTCAACGAAACTTCTGTTTCGATTGAAATAGGAGGCACACTGACATTGGTGGAAACGGTTGCGCCAGAAGATGCCACTGAAAAGGGCGTCACGTGGGCGAGTAGCAACTCTAACGTAGCCTCTGTGCAGAATGGTGTTGTAACCGGAGTGAGCGCCGGCTCAGCAACGATAACCGTTACCACAAACAACGGCAACAAAACGGCAACTTGCCAGGTGACGGTCAGCCCAAAGATTGAAACATTTGTGTATGTTGCAGGAAGCGAGGGCAATAGAGCCGTGCTCTGGGTGAACGGACAGGCGCAATACCTGACAGACGGAACAGTCAGCACACACGCTTATTCCGTTTTTGTTTCGGGCAACGATGTGTATGTTGCCGGATTTGAAACCGGAAACAACGGAACAGCTAAACTGTGGAGAAACGGGGAGTTGCAAAATTTAGCAACTACCGGAAACCTTTCGCAAGCGCTGTCCGTGTACGTTGCCGGAAACGATGTGTATGTGGCCGGATATCAATATTATTACGATGATGAACACGATATGTATGCCGCGACTGTATGGAGAAACGGAGTAGCAGAAATTTTGGCTGGTCCTTACCACAATTGGGACTGGGCTACGTCAGTATTCGTTTCGGGCAGCAACGTGCACGTAGTAGGTACAGGTTATTGGAGAAACGGAGCACTGCAAGCAAATTTTCCTTCGCAGGGAACATGGAACTCTGTTTTCGTAGCAGGCAACGATGTATTCGTAGCCGGAGAAACGACAAGCAATCAGGGCACTCCGGTAGCCACAGTGTTGAGAAATGGAACGGTTCTTCAAAATCTCACCAACGGAGCACGAAGCGCATCGGCAGAAGCCGTTTTCGTGGCAGGTAGCAATGTCCATGTTGCCGGACGCGAAAACAACCAACAAGGCAATTCTGTTGCCACACTGTGGACAAACAACCAGCCGCAAACCCTGACAAACGGAAGCGCTAACGCAAATGCAACTTCTGTTTTCGTGTTAGACGGCGATGTATACGTGTCAGGAAACGACGGAAATCGTGCTGTACTGTGGAAAAACGGAGTAGCGCAAAACCTGACAACCGGCAGCGGCGAGGCAAGAGCTAATTCAGTGTTTGTGGTTGTGAGGTGATTTATTCAATGTATGTATATATTATTTAATGTATATTTTTTTTAATTTTTAATTTTTTAACAATAGTAATTATGTTTCAAGTATTTAAAACAGTAGCCGCTGCGGCTCCGAACGCAGGCACTGGAGCCGATAACCAACGACAAACGGCAATGGAAGGAGATACCATTTTAAAACACCGGCGGAGTTCGAAAAGCCAGACGAGTAGAGGGAATTTTTTGAAAACGGCGTTTTTTGCAGTTTGGGTGGTTAGCATCTTTACTTTTTCTTGTTCTTCGCCTGAAAAAGACGGCTTAATAGCCGCAAAAATGTGGTGTGATTGTTTAAGTGAATTTTCTACAAATATGGAAAATGTCTACGACAGCTTTATCGAAAACTTCGAGACATACTCGTTCACATCAAGAGAAGAAGCAAACAATAAATTAGGAGAATATACTCAAATAGTGTGGACAGAGTTCGATGAATGTGAGGATAGAGTTTCTGAATTAGGCGAAAGCATAAGTAATAAATATAATCCTAACAAAGATAACATTGAGTTGTTGTGTCATACTTATAATAAGTATGTTAGCGAATTTTATTCTAACAATCCTATAACTTGGAATGCTAAACCCAGAAGAGCACAACGCATTATATCGGACGCATTTCCTCTGCCTCCAATAACTTCGTTTTCTTCATTTTCATTTGCTTCTATTCCAGCAACAGGTAGCCCTGATTATGAATTGTCTAGAAAATACTATAGTGCCTCTTCGGTTTTTAGGCTATGTAAATAAGTAAGTAAGTAAGTAAGTAAGAAATAAATATTTCATATTTTAATACAAAATGATTATGTTTCAAGTATTTAAAACAGTAGCTGCTGCGGCTCTGAATGCAGGCACTGGAGCCGATAACCAACGACAAACGGCAATGGAAGGAGATACCATTTTAAAACACCGGTGGAGTTCGAAAAGCCAGACGAGTAGAGGGAAATTGAATTTGTTTTTACTGTTTTTCCTAATGACAAGTGCTGTTGTGCTCAGTTCTTGCGGAAAGGAAAAAGATGATAAAGATAAATTGCCGGAGTATATCCTTATAGATGAAAATTTAGGGGATGAAGTCGATTTTGCGATTTTAGGCTTGGATGGTTTTGGATATTTCTACAAATTTCAAGATGAAAACCCGAACATCCCAAAACGACTTTCAATATACGATGGGAACAATGAAAAGGTTGAATTAATTTTCAATTTCAACGAGGATGGGATGCCTTCCAACATTCTAACAGATGAATTAACAATCGTATTAGGAGGATTTGAAGGCAACAAATTTAGCGCAGTAGTTATACCAAAGAGTGGCGCAAGACAAACATTAGAAAATATAGAAACCGATTTTTGCTGGGATGAGTACAAGAGCGAAATCTCTGGAGGAATAGCACGCTCGTCAATGTCGTCAATTCAAACTAAATCTTCTTCTTTTACCGTCAAATTGTTAAATACTGCTGCTAGTACTGTAGCTTGTTTTTATGGGTCACTAATCAGTTGTGGTAGCTATATTTCAAATTTGTTAGAAATAGGTGGAGTTCAAACACCACAAATATTAAAAGATATTTTCTTTTTAGATTCTTATGCGGGTCTTTATAGTTGTGGCGCTAATCATCTATTGTGTCTAGCAAACATGGTTAGCTTGGTATTATATGAAGTAGACAGCAAAGAAAATTCAGCAGCTAATGCATTAAGAATTGGTGAAGGCATTTTAGGAACCGGAGTGAGACATACTGGAGGACCAGGCGTGTACATAGCCGGAAGGGAGGGTAATTATGCTGTGCTGTGGAAAAACGGTGTTACACAATACCTTACAGATGGTACTTTCATTGCAGAAGCTTTTTCTGTCTTTGTGGTTGGCAATGATGTGTATGTAGCAGGCACAGAGAGAAATCAAGCAAAGATTTGGATTAACGGTGTAGGTATCTCACTCACTGACGGAAACGAGCATTCTTCAAGCGGTTATTCAGTTTTTGTTTCTGGTAACGATGTCTATGTTGCCGGTAGTTTTTACGCTCAGCTACACTATGCAAATGCAACAATATGGAAAAACGGTATAATGCAACCCAGATTAAGCGGAGGCAGTTTCGCATCTTCAGTATTCGTTTCGGGCAATAATGTTTATGTAGTCGGCGAGACCGAATTATTAGGTAATAGAGGCGCAAGACTATGGATAAATGGGGTAGTGCAATATCGTCCTATGACAGTTGCCAATTATCTTACTGATATAAATGGCTTTGCTTCTGCTTCTTCTGTTTTTGTAGTGAACAATGTTGTTTATGTAGCCGGAGTACGTCAAAGGGTAAGTGATGGACCGGTTATTGCTACACTTTGGAGAAACGGCATTGCACAAAACCTAATAGGAACAGGAGTTGTGGAAGCAAATTCTGTTTTTGTTGCGGGCAACGATACGTATGTTGCCGGGGGAGCGGATGGTGGGGCACATCTATGGAAAAACGGGGTTGCACAAATTCTACCAGACGGCAGCAGAGCCACTTCTGTTGCAGTTTCCGGAAGTGATGTGTACGTGGTTGGACATACCGGTTATTCTCCAATTTCAAACAGAAGAGCAAGAATGTGGAAAAACGGCATTGTGCAAAATATTTCCACTCTCCCATCACATGCCAATGCAATTTTTATAGTTGACTGATAATAATTTATAAATAAATTTTTAATTAACAAAATAAATTTTTATGTTTCAGAATATTAAAACAAGAGTAGCCGTTGCGAAGAAAAAGTTTTATTTCATTTTTTTCGGTTTAGTATTTTGCGTTGTTAGCGCGAACTCTCAAACATGGCAGGTAGGCTCTCCAAATCCTGCAAGTATAACCGCAAGACTAAGCGGTGGTACGCTTACAATTGATGGTACAGGTGCAATGCGAAATTGGACTTTAGGAAGCCCCGCCCCTTGGGAAAACGTTAGATTCTCTATCACAACGATAAATTTTATTGGCGACGTCACTTCAATAGGCAATTATGCATTTTGGGGATTGACAAATCTAACAAATATAACAATTCCAAATAGCGTTACAGCAATCGGTGATTATGCTTTTTATGCAGTTGGATGGGAAGGAGAAGGAGGTCTTTACTCTATAACTATCCCAAATAACGTTACATCAATCGGAAGGGATGCTTTTCATGGTTGCTTTAGACTTGTTGAAGTTATCATCGGCAATAGTGTTACATCAATCAGCGATAATGCGTTTAATAGTTGTACGAGTCTAACTTCCGTTGTCATTCCAAATAGCGTAACATCAATCGGCGATAATGCGTTTAATAGTTGTACTAGTCTAACTTCCGTTGTCATTCCAAATAGCGTAACATCAATCGGGATGATGGCTTTTTATCGTTGTACGAGTCTAACTTCCGTTGTCATTCCAAATAGCGTAACATCAATCGGGACGATGGCTTTTGGTGGTTGCAACGCTCTTACTTCCATAGAGGTTGAGGTTGATAATCCGAGTTTCAGTTCTATTGATGGGGTAGTTTTCGATAAAAATGTAGAACACCTAATACTGTATCCACCCGGCAGGCAGGGAGAATATGCAATCCCAAATAGCGTTACAGCAATTGGAAATAACGCGTTTAGCGGTTGCACTGGTCTTACTTCTGTAGTTATCCCAAATAGCGTTACAGCAATTGGAAATAACGCGTTTAGAGGCTGCACTGGTCTTACTTCCGCAGACATTGCTAACGGTGTTACAGCAATTGGCTATGACGCGTTTAGAGATTGTACAGCTCTAACCTCCGTAACCATCCCCAATAGTGTAACATCAATTGGCGCTGACGCGTTTAGAGATTGTACAGCTCTAACCTCCGTAATCATCCCTAATAGTGTAGCATCAATCGGCTTTTCGGCGTTTATGAATTGTTCTAGTCTTACACATGTAACCATTGGTAATGGAGTGACATTTATAGGAAATCAGGCGTTTTCAAATTGCAGTAGACTTTCATCGGTAACTGTTCTTTGGGATGTTCCCTTAGCTATTAATTCTAACGTGTTTGGCACCCATCTAAACTCTACACTCTTAACTATACCACAAGATGCATTTGAATTATATAGCAACGCCAGTGTTTGGAGAGATTTCTATTTTGAGGGTATATCATCGCTTGCAGGCACATGTGGGGAGAACCTTACATGGTCATATACGCCAGTTGACAAGAAATTAACAATCAGTGGTACAGGGGAAATGATGGAAATGATAGGTTATCCATGGTATCCATGGAATGATTTTAGAGAAAAAATCCAGACATTAGTACTACCTGACGGTCTTACATCAATTAGCGCCGTAGCGTTTTATCAATGCACAGGTCTTACATCTGTTACTATCCCTAATAGCGTTACATCAATAGGCTACAGTGCGTTTGCTCAATGCACAGGTCTTACATCTGTTATTATCCCTAATAGCGTTACATCAATAGGCGTCAGTGCGTTTGTTCAATGCATAGGTCTTACATCTGTTACTATCCCTAATAGCGTTACATCAATAGGCAATAGTGCGTTTGCTCAATGCACAGGTCTTACATCTGTTACTATCCCTAATAGCGTTGTATCAATAGGCAGAAGTGCGTTTAGCGGCTGCATTAGCCTTACATCTGTTACTATCCCTAATAGCGTTACATCAATAGGCATAGGTGCGTTTAACGGCTGCATTAGTCTTACATCTGTTGCTATCCCTAATAGCGTTACATCAATAGGCAATAGCGCGTTTAGATGGTGCACTGGTCTACTTTCTTTAGATGTAGAAGCTGACAATCTTAATTACAGTTCCATTGACGGTATACTTTTCAACAAAGAAGGAACAACTCTTCTACAATTTCCATCTGGCAGGCAGGGAGAGTATTCTATTCCCAATAGCGTTACATCTATTGGTGAAGGTGCGTTTAGCGGTTGCATTGGTCTTACCTTCGTAACCATTCCCAATAGCGTTACAGCAATTGGCAATAACGCTTTTAATGGTTGCTCAGGTCTTACTTCTGTAATTTTAGGTAATAGCATAACATCTATTGGTGATAGTGCATTTAGTGGGTGTACTGGTCTTACTTCTGTTATTTTAGGTAATAGCGTAACATCTATTGGTGAAGGTTCATTTAGTGGGTGTACTAATCTTACTTCTGTGTCTATTGGTCATAGTGTTACATCGATAGGTCGATTTGCGTTTGATGACTGCACAAATTTGCAGGATATAATCAATCATTCGGCTACACCACAAGCAATTGATATTGTCGTGTTTCGAAATGTAAACAGTAGTGCAAATTTACATGTTCCGACAAGTTCGATTGTTGCTTATCGAGCCGCCCCATTCTGGAATGTTTTTAATATTGTTGCTATTGTTCCGTATGTTGCGGTAGAGGAAATCATCGACTTACCATCTGCAGCAACAGTAAATGTACCCCTTGAATTAACCGGCGCTGTTTATCCTGTGAATGCTACTAATCAAACTGTAGATTGGAGCGTTAGTAACGCAGGAAATACAGATGCTGTTATCATTGGTAACACTCTATTTGTTGGCAATGATGGCGTAGTCATTATTTTGGCAACAGTTAAAGACGGTGTTGCAATTGGCGTTGATTTTGAAAAGACATTTTCAATTACAGTTAGCGCAGGAAACATTGAGATAACGTCCATAACGGTAAGCGGCAACGACAACGCCTCAACCATCACTACAAATGGCGGGACATTACAGATGAATGCAAATGTATTGCCAGTCGATGCGACAGACATCACTGTTTTATGGTCTGTTATAAACGAAACAGGTAGTGGCACAATAAACGCAGATGGCTTGCTCACAGCCATAACAAATGGCACAATTACAGTAAGAGCGACCGCAAACGATGGCTCGGGCGTATATGGCGAACAGCAGATTACTATTAGCGGTCAAATTGTGCATGTAACGTCTATAGTTGTAAGCAGCTCCGACAACACAACAACCATTACTTCCAATGGCGGTACTTTGCAAATGGATGCAATGTTATTACCGAACAACGCTACCAATGGAACGGTATCATGGTCGGTAATCGACGGTACAGGTAGTGCCACAATCAACTCAAGTGGCTTACTTACAGCAGCAACCAACGGAACGGTGACAATCAGAGCAACCGCAAACGATGGTTCGGGCATTTTTGGCGAACTACATATTACAATCAGCGGACAGAATGTAACTTCCGCTCCCGAAGTACAAGCTTTCACAACTTCACTGCATGTGTTCGTTCGCAACGGCTTGCTCCATGTTTCCGGCTTGAGAACAGGCGAGGTTTGGAGTGTGTATTCAGTTTCGGGAGCGTTGATTTATCGCGATGTGGCAACCGATGAAGAAGTTGAAGTAGCAATTAGAGCGCAAGGCGTGTATATTGTTCAATCGGGCGAAAGAACGGTTAGGGTAGTGGTTAGTCATTAGTCTGTAGTCGTTAGCAAGTTTATGAAAATCAGTTACATCGAATTCGTAAGAAAATCTTACGAATTCGATTTTCTTGAATCCATACGGTCGTCGTTTTTCCTCAAGTAAGACTTTTTTTAATTGGTGGCAATAACATATAATTCTTCATTCTTCATTCTTCACTCTATACTCCGTTATCTGCCGCTTTTCGTCATCTATCACCATAGCGATGCAAACAGCGCCCGGATACGGCTTTGCGTAGTTGTTGTCAATTATTTGCCGGAATGCTTTGTCTGCTTTTTTTGCTGGGTTGTCGCCCGGGTAGGCTACTTTTAGTTCCATCACCCAGATTTTGCCCATGTATTTTAATACTATGTC
>Ga0099364_10001417_pt1 | contig 39775 bp, 32 predicted proteins | sample TergutTh196P3_FD_73070 | JGI IMG/M metagenome (GOLD analysis project Ga0099364, IMG submission 73070) | Microcerotermes parvus P3 segment gut microbial communities from Pointe-Noire, Republic of the Congo - Th196 P3 | ecosystem: Host-associated > Arthropoda: Insects > Digestive system > Gut ... | reverse complement strand
CCGACGAAAAATGGACGGCATTGACCTTTCCCGAAATGCAAAAGCCCATGTTTAACATGGATGCCAAAGTCGTAGAACTCGCCGACAAGTCCCATCAGTTGATCGTCTTGTCAGGACAAGTCGCCAGTGGCTTCTCCAATATCATCCAGGGATATAACTTTGAGAAGGACTACATCCAGAACGTCGTCGATACGGGCAATAGCGGATTAAACTTTGCGGGCAGACCCGCACGCGAGGATATAGCGAGTGTTTTATGAAACGCTCCGAAACGATTCGTTTCATTGACAAGTACACGAACACGAGTCTCACGCCGGAAGACTTTGAACGCGTGGCGAAACTGTACTTTGGTGCGGACTCGCTTTTCATAGACCGTCTGCGTAAACTTCAATGGAAGCGGAGCGGCGAGGTGACGGCAAGGATTGCGAATGTCAGCAAGTCGGCGGACGTACACGAGATAGCGCAAGTCATGGACGAGAATCAGATTCTTTTTCAAGACGTGTCGCTCTTCGTTACCGCGCCTTACTTTGTGCTGCCGGTGGAGACGACTCCTGTGGAGATTGAGCTTCACATTGTCGCGAATGCGGAGTCGCAGACGATTTCGTACCATCACCGCAGGATATTCGAGAAACAGCAGCACAAGAACTGAGTAGCGTTCTCTCGCAGGTGGGTTCTGACGAACACGCCCAAAAATCAAGAACTAATGTCGCACTATTCTTTTGCCCGTTTCCCCTGTTTTGCCTAAATTCGCAACCAAAAATGGACGCACCCAACGCCTGACGCTTTCTGACGACTCTAATGGTAAAACCTCTCGCAAAAAATAGGAAAATGAGAATATCTTGAAAACTTCCCATTTTTCTACCAAGCCCCCCGCTTGCAAACGATTTTATTTTCCCCATAATGTCCGCCGTCTCGACTCGTCGGGATAGCGGGGTAGTAGCCGCTTTGACAATTTAACCTCGAAGATTCTGATGAACTCCATCTATATTTGAAGGGTGCGTTCCTGTGCGCACGTTGCCCGTATTCTCCCTGCACGAACTCGCAGAAACCTACCTCAAGAAACGAATCAAGCCCGTCGGAAGGGCAGACAGGGACAACATCAAAAAAGTGTTCGCCCTGCTCTGCGCATGGCTGATAATCCACTATCCCGGTGTCGATTTATCGACATTCACCGCCGAACACCTTGAAGAATTTCTACGCTACCTCGTCACCCTGAAAAACACAAAGGGAGAATACGACGACCGAAATTACATCAACAAACTCATCGGCTTCGTCAAAGGCGTTTTTAACTGGTGCGCCCGCCGGAAACACTCGGACGGATACTCAAAGATGCGATTGAAAAGCATAGTTTGGGGAAGTTCACTCCGTACTAAGTCCGCCATACGAAATGTACGTGGGTGAGCGAAGTGTTGGATTCCGACCACGCCCGGGCGCAGTTGGGACACTCATCGGTCTTCATGACCGCACGATACGATCACTCGGAAGTGAAAAAGCAGAAGGCAGTCCTCCAAAAGCGGAAAGAAGTCGGCTGCGCTATTAGCCGCTACGTGAGGGGGAATTTCGATAATTCTCCCGTCAAAACCAACCTCGTTTCACGCATTTTTGCAGGAGAATAGACCATGAACTGCCGAATAATGGATTGGACAAAACAATGGAAAAACTCCTTAAATCAGCGGATAGGTTATCCGCTGACTTATGGGGAGTTCGTAAAGGCAGCGGATTGCAAATCCGCTATGTCCCGGTTCGAGTCCGGGCGGCGCCTATGCATGGATGCGGGATTTTTTCGCACAAATCATGCACGGTGTATGGGGTTAATGCTGTTGATCTGAGCGGCACTAACACTTCTAGCCCGTGTACCGATACCTGTCGGTGTAAGTCCGCGTCGGCTGGGTTTTTCTTTTCGGGAAAGGAAGTACATCATGCTTGATGTCTCCAAACTTCCATCAGAACACGCCGAAATCGCCCTCCTTATCGAGCGACGGGGAGACGCGGGGCGAAGAGTCTGTGAACTCGTAAAAGAAGTTATTCTATCGAAGCCCTCTGTTTGTCGGATATTATCCGATTGAGTGGAGAGGGGATACTGTCAAAAAATTAACGGGGATGTGCCTCGGTACTACCCACCATCGGTCTCACCAACCGAACGATTCCCTAACTGACGTTACGGGCTCTGTGAACGCGGCTCTGTGAATGCGGCGCAGACTTTGCGGTTAAGTTTTTTAACTGCAAAGTGCGCAAGGGTTTACGCAAAGGGCGCAAAGTTTTTTATATTATGTGGGGGTTCCCTCACGTTATCCCTCTGCGGGAACAATTTCCGGTGCGCCCTGTGCGTCTGGTTTGATGATCGGCAATGTCCGAACCTGCGGCGGTACAACCCGATAGACCTCATTAAAGGGGGTTGCATCGACACTGCGGCGGAGTAACAAATAAATAGCGACACTGCTCGTCCAAAACCAAGCGAACCAGTAGGCAAGCGGAATCAAAGCAAACAGATTTGCCCAAAACCGGACGAATAATTCATAATCCGCAGGCACTGTCTTCCAGCATAATTCCATCGCCGTATAAATAGGGAATTGGATGAGCAGAAATCCCAGCCAACCCAGGACGTAGCAACAGAGCCAATAGACCGCGTAATGTAATGGCCGTTGACAAACGTAAGAATACATTCGGCTGATCGCATCAAATCCATCCGAACCGTCCGCACTGACTGCGGCAAAGAGCAGCATAAACCCGACGGCCAATACCAGTGCAAGAAAAACGGTCAAACAGGTAAAAGCAAAGGGGATGGGAAAAAGTACGGCAACGGCATAATTCAAAAAGGGAACCGCCAGCAACCAGCCGGCAATTTTCACTGGCAGAAAACAACATACGATTCCGAGCATGACGAGGAAGGGCGCACTGAGAAAACTGATTCCCCGTTTTCGGAAAAAGAGGCAGAGGTTACTCCATGATTCGGACTCATCCACAGTTAAGCGGACGGCAACGATTCGGCATATCAATCCGCCGCAAACCACCCAAATCAGCACAACGCCGGGATACCAAAAGAACATTTTGGAATTTTCCCGAACCGACAACGGAGTATCCAGTACGCCGGAATAGACTCCCAGCACACCGGAGTAGAGTTGGTCTACGGGGAGGTTAAAATAATACTGGGGGGTGCCTTGATGAATTTGTGCGGCCAGTTCCGGGTCAAGAAAGGAGATTCCCGCCAGAAAATTGAACAGTATTGTCAATTTTAAGCCTATCAGGGCGAGTAAAAGAATGCGTACCCCCAGTGCGATGTTGAATATCCGCAACAAGAGTACGACGGGAGTCAATTCCGTCCAATCAATCCGCCGGATGGTGCCTTCACCTATGTCTTTCATTCGTGCTCTTTCAATCGTGGTCTGTCAATCGTGGTCGGCGTTCAGTCCGCCCTACCGTAACGCGGCATGTCTGTCGGGGGGCTTCCCTCGTTGTCCCCGCCCATGTATTGAGCGGTACAACCCCTATTTTTACCCTATTTTTCCGACAAAACAAGCACAGCCGCGCCGGGGGGTGTCTTTGAGTTCTTTGCGCATCCTTTGCGAACTTTGCAGTTGATAAAGACTTAACCGCAAAGTACGCAAGGAGCGCAAAGAAGAAACGTCCCATTTTGTCCCCCTGTTGGAGTATAGCAACAGTGCCTTAGAATTCTCTTGAGGCACAGTTCAACGAAGAGGAGCGGAACTCAACTTTTTTAATGTTCAATTTGTCCTTCAAGAGTTCGTAGAACACCGTGCAGAACCATTCGCAAGTCGAGGGTCCTTTGCTCACAGCCACTCTGCTTTCCGGAAAGGATTTTACTAATTCGTGGTTGAGCGCCTTTGCCGGTGTTCCAAACCTGCCTGTTGTACCTTTCATTCCACATTGCTCGTAGCCTTGCAGCACCAAGTCGAGCAAGGGGTCGCCCTCCTGAAAAAGAGTTGCGTGGTGGAAGTTGTCCGCCACTGCCCAAGCCAACTTTTGTGCCTCCTTTACCGCGTGGGCGTAATTGTGTTCGTCTAACTCCCCTTCGATTTCGAGGGTGAGCAGGCCGGAATGTCCGTGAAGATAACTTGCTTCTCCGGGATAATTCATGAACCTGTGTGCGTATTGGAAGTCCAATTTCACGATAGATCTGTATTTTGCACTCATTCTATGACTCCTTGAATTGTTTGTAGGAACCTGTCAACAGTTTCACTCTACATTAGCCGATTTCTTTTGTCAAGCCTTTTGGTCAGTCCGGCAGCAGCATACGAGAAGTGTTAGTGCCGTTTACTCGCTAATGGTGTTTTTCAGTTTTCCGAGTTCAATTTTCAATTTTTTAGGCTATAGACTGTAGTCTGTAGGTAAATTGGTGTTTCCTTTGCGTTCCTTGTGTACTTTGCGGTTAAAAGAGATTTAACCGCAAAGGGCGCACAGAGTCCAACGTTCACAGAGCCCGTAACGTCAGTGAGGGACTCAAAAAAAAGAGCCGGGGATGGAGTGGTACTCCACGCAGTTCCCGGTTGACTATCCACACGCCAACCGGGGACTGTGCTGCGCTCCGTCCCCGGCTCTTTGAACACAACCCGCTAAATTTTTGCCCACCCGTATTGGCGGCCAGCCGCGTCTATTGACATCGGAATCGCTTTCCCGTAAAATGCCCTTCAACTTAGACCCCCTATTCAAATTAAGGAGTATTCAATGAAGCATTTTTTCTGTTCGCTTTGCGTTCTTGCCCTGTTCAGTGTTGCAGTCTTTGCCCAGGAACCGACCTGGAATCAATGGCGCGGCCCCTATAGCAATAACCATTCCGCCTCGACGGGCATCGCCAAGTCGTGGCCTGCCGGAGGCCCGGCATTACTCTGGCAAACTGAAGGACTCGGCGACCGAAACAGCGGGTTTTCCAGCGTCTCCTTCTCTGATGACAAAATCTTCACGATGGGCGATATTGCCAACCGAGCCTACGTGTTCGCGCTGGATCGCGCGACCGGCAGAGAAATCTGGCGAACGGACATTGGTCAAGGCGGCGACGGCGGCGGCCGTTATGCCGGAACACTCGGCACGCCGGCAAACGATGGGGAGACAGTCTTCGCTATGACCCAGTTCAGCGAGTTTGTTGCTCTTGACATAAGGGACGGCACTGTACGTTGGAGAAAAAACACTCAAAGAGAACTCGGCGGAGGCAGAATGGCAGGATGGGGATACTCTATGTCGCCGATTATTGACGGAGACAAAGTCCTGTTGCCTGTGGGCGGCAACGAGGGAACTCTGGCGGCTTTCAGTAAGTCAGGCGAACTCCTGTGGCGGACAGATTGGATACCGTTTCCGGCAGCCTACACCTCGGCGGTGCCCGTGGAAATCGAGGGTGTCCGGCAATACCTGTTGCTGACGGGACAGGCTCTCGTGGGGGTCTCCACCGATGGTCAGTTTCTCTGGGGAGCAGCCTTTCCCGGTCAAACGGCCGTCTGCTCTGACCCCGTGCTGAACGGTAACGTTATTATGGCATCCTGCTCGTACGGTGTCGGCGGTTTCTTCTACCGCATCACTAAGGAGGGCAATGAGTTCAAAACGTATAATTTTCACGGTGCCGACCAAGACCTGATTTCGCATCACGGCGGAATCGTGGCAGTGGGGGACTACTTCTACCTGTTGACGAACCGTGAGATGGTCTGCGTGGATGCAAAGACTGCCGAAATCGTCTGGCGGAACCGAAGTGTCGGCAAGGGTTCGCTGACTTATGTTGACGGCGTGCTCATTGCCCGAAGTGAAAGCGGCGATGGAACGATCGCGATGGTCGAAGCCACCCCGGAAGGATACAAAGAACTCGGCAGATTCGATCCGCCGAATCCCAGCAATCGGCAACAATGGGCTTATCCCGTCGTCGTGGATAAAAAGCTGTACATCCGCGACCAGGGTGTATTGCTTTGCTATGATTTGAATTAGGGTACCTCTGAAATGACCGGTCTCTCAGAGGTCGGGCCGCAATTTAGGTTATACCTTACACGGGGACAAATGGGACGTTTTTTCTTTGCGAACTTTGCGTCTTCTTTGCGCCCTTTGCGATTAAAAGAAGGATTTAACCGCAAAGTTCGCAAAGGGTTGCGCAAAGAAGATGACGTGCGAACAAAAAAGCGTTTACCCACTAAAGTTGGACATACCCTTCTTTGTGCACTTTGTGGTTAATCCTTTTTAACCACAAAGTACACAAGGGAGTGTATCAAAATAACATTCACATATTTACAAGTATTTACAAGGAGCCGCAAGTGTAAGCGATGCTCCGCCGGAACTTGCGGGTGAGGGCGTGTTCGGTGTGCACCTGCAAGTTATGCTACTACCGTTTTACGGACATATCATTTTTTCAGCGAAAGCCCAATGAGAAAAAAACCTGCGTCCCGTTATCCCATATCTTCGGCAAAATGCACCACGGCGGCACGCCGGGCAGTCGCCGAATTGTAAAGTTTGACACCCTCTTCCAAGGGCAAAATTCGGTAATCAATGTTCCGCCGATAGAGATAGTCGGAACACTTGCCCGAAAGCGTTAGGTCTCCCGCCTTGGGAGAAACCAGTATTAAAAGGTCGACTCCCCCCTGCGTCGCCTTTTCAATATCTTTAAGACGGAAGCCCTCTTTGTCCTTCTTGGGCAACTTTTTACGCGGTTGGAGCGACCCATCCGACAGAAGAAAAAAGTCTTCCGAATAGGGTTTATCCGCAATGTACACAACATTGTCGGTCATCAAGCGAAGCCTTGGGTAGTCGGGAATTGCCCGGCGTGCCCTCTTTTGGAGCGGATTGTTGCCGTTCACACTGCGGACAAGGGCGACCGCACCCAAAACGACGGCATTGTCTCCCAGTGAAGAAAGGAGAATCCGGCGTTTGCTGGAAACGACTTGCAATCGGTCATTCACGACAATTGCCTCGACAATCGGCATCATAAATTTTTGGCATGCTTCCATCACCCCGCCGCCGAGGATAATCACTTCGGGATCGAGCAAGTGGCGAACCGTCAGGCAGGCATAGCCGAGCATCTGGGCGGCATAACGCATCACTGCCGTGACGAGATGGTCGTTCGCTTTGAGTGCTTTTGCCAATGAACCGCTTTTGACCACCTCAAGCGAACCATTGTTCAATTCTTTGATCACAGACTTTTCGCCGTTTGCCAGTGCTTCGCGGATGAAGTGTTCGATAGCCGTGCGGCTTGCCAGTGATTCGAGACAGCCGTAATTGCCGCATCCGCACTGGGGGAGGTGTTTCGGCACGGGAATTTTCGCCTCTTTTTTCTGTTTGCGTTGGATTTGGTGCTGACAATCTTCGCAGGGTGTCTGAACGACGATGTGTCCGATTTCGCCGGCGGCTTGTCCTGCTCCGCTGAGCACGGTGTTGTTGATCACGATTCCCGCCCCGATTCCGGTGCCGACGAAAATTCCGACACAGGAAGACGCATTGCGGCCGCTGCCGAGCCAGCATTCGCCGAGTGTGCCGAGATTGCAATCATTTCCAACGGCGATGGGCATATCAAATCGGGCTTTCATATAGGGGCCGAGGTCGATGCCCGACAGGTTCATATTGGGTGTTTCGACGACGTGTCCGGTTTCTTGCTGTACGGTTCCGGGCACGGCAATCCCTATTCCCGCCAGGTCATGGGCATGCAGGTTTTGCTCTTGGAGCAAGGCTTTGACGGAATCTTCCAGTGCTTGGAGTGTTACCTCGGCACCGCACTTTCTGGGGGTTTCTTGCCGGTGGGTGGCCAGGACGACACCTGCTTCGGTAATGAGAGAGGTTTGAATTTTTGTTCCGCCGACATCAATTCCGATATAGTGTTGCTGCATAGCAAAATTGCGTTAACCCTCCGCCTTTGGGTTTGAGTCGCCTTTGGGTTTGAGTCGTTCTATTATCCCCTATTTTGCGATGGTTGGCAAGCCGGTTATTCTGTGGGTGTGCAAGCGAGGCGCAGGGTGCGTCCAAGTTTAGTGGGTAAAATCGCTTTCGTACCATCAACGCAGGATATTCGAGAAACAGCAGCACAAGAACTGAGTGGCGTTCTCTCGCAGGTGGGTTCTGACGAACACGCTCAAAAATCAAGAACTAATGTCGCACTATTCTTTTGCCCGTTTCCCCTGTTTTGCCTAAATTCGCAACCCAAAATGGACGCACCCTGCTGCGCCTCGGGTGCGTCCACGTTCTGTAGGCAGATTAGTTTGCGGTTCGCCAGTATATTCTTCCTATGCGCCGCTGTAACGCAACGCACATAACGACAACATATCGATTGAGATTCCGCACCCGCCACCTCGCGCCCGTCTGCTTGAGCCGCTTGCCTACTACTCTGCCCCCGTCTTGCCGGACAGTCTTTTCCCATCATACTTTTTCAAGGAGAGACAATGATGTCAAAACGATCAGGAAGAAAATCCTACTCCGCTGAATTGCGGGAGAAAGCCGTCTGACGATGGAAAGAAATCGCAAAACGAAAACTCGATCCCGAACTCGCCGCTCGAATCGAACTCGAAGAAAATGAAAACAAAAGACTGAGAAACGAAGTCAAACGACTTACCATGGAGGTCGAAATACTAAAAAAGCAGTAGCACCATATTTCTATACCGTACCACGCTATAAATTATCGCTTTCCTCTCTGTGTTCTCCGCGTAACCTCCGTGTTCTCCGTGGTTAAATTTTGACTCTACCTGCGTTCCGGGTTGGTGGTGGACAGGATGTTAGATTGAGCGAAATCACAGTCAGAACATGTAAGAATGCACAAAACAGGCAATCTGTTTCGTTGTTTTTGGTAAAATAGGTATCCTTCAGCGAAGGCTTTACTGCCCAAACAAGCCACCAACCCGGAACACAGGAAGAGCCAAATTCAAATACCGAATCGGAACGACCAAACCCGTCTTCCAAATGATGCTCGACATTCTGCAAACCGCCCACTTTGCCCCATGTCTGACGCATCAAAATTTTCCTTTGGCGATTTTTTCGAAGATTTCGGTTCGGAACTCTGGCGACCGTGCCGCTCGAAACATCATCTGCGACACACTCCGCTTCCCCTTCACACCGCCCAATAACCCCCGCACCAAACGACGCAACTTGCCCAAATTCTCCGCTCCATTCCCACAACGAGTACGATGGCCATCCTCACCAAAACTCACATCCCCAATGCTTATTATACAGGCCAATGCAATCGATTCTCTATGCCTCAATGAGAACGAAAACACCCGCCCCATCGGAAGAATTTTAACGCAGAACACACGGAATATCACGGAATACACTGAATTCTATTTCCGTGCTGTTCCGCGAAGTTCCGCATGCTCCGCATTTTATACTTTTTTTTCACAAATGGGGAAACAATTTAACCGCCAGGGCATTAACGTGTTTAAATCATTGCCGCCGTTGTCAACGACCGCATCAACGATCTCCGTGTAACATCCGGCAGCGTCAATAGTTACGACCGCGCTTTTAATGTCCAACTGTTCGAACAACTTCGGGTGTGTCCAAGTTTAGTGGGTAAAGTTTGTTACTACGTTATCTTCTTTGCCTCCTTCGCGCATCCTTTGCGCCCTTTGCGGTTAAATCTTTTTGTTTAACCGCAAAGGATGCAAAGAAGACGCAAAGTTTGCACAGAAAAAAACGTCCCCTTCGTCCCTCATTTACAAAAAAACAAGACAACCTCAGTAGTCGAAGAGGTTCCCCAGAAACTAACCTCATTTACCTTATTTTGACGTGTGTAAAATGCGGTAAAGGAGGTTGGAGTTGTGTCTGCTCCGATACTACTGAGGTTGTTTTGTTGATGGTAAATGTGGTGAAAATGAGGTTTGTATTAACACTGCATTGCGCTGTAGTATTACGGTGATGATTTTGGCGGTGATGGTTCTTGTGGACAGCGGTTATCAAGGCTTTTTTGGAGTATCATGAATGGAGTTTGATACCGATTAAGAAGAGCAAGAAGAAGGAGTTTAATCGGGAGTTGTCGCGTCGGAGCATTGTGATCGAGAACATCAATGCCCAGATCAAGGTGTTCAAGATAATCTCCTATCCTTACCGTAATTGCCGACGCAGATACCTGTTGAGAACGAACCCCATCTGTGCGATACTCAACGCAGAAAAAACGTAAAGGGTTATGGAACAAGTCTAATAAGGTGCAAGCAGAGAGATGGAGAAATGCCGAACAAAAACACCTTACTGCGATGGAGGTGGAATGGGAAGAGTTTGCAAAAAAAACTGAACGACTGGGGTTTTCCCAACGTGTTTTTACACGTGCGCGACAGGAAGGATTTCGAGCGAATGTTTCGTGACAACATGAGAGCAGCAGGTGCTTTGGGAGATATTGGTTTGGCAATAAACGGAAGCATCAAATGTTTTGAGCGATGTGCACAAGGCAAAGACAATTATCGGGTTAAAGTGTGGTTCACCAACTTGCAATATGAAGACGGCGTTACGACTGCCGAAGTGTTGAAGGTTGCGATTGTCGAGGCTCCGTGAGCCAATTTTCACAGAGTCAGAAGTGTAGCACAGCGGAACTTGCGGGTACGTCCAGCTATTTGCCGCTTTTATGTGAGTCAGCAAACGCACTTAACGATACGATTTTCGTTTTCTCAAACTTTTGCACAACCTGTAAATCAGCATCGCCGGTAATCAGGTAATCAGCACTGCCGTCCTTTGCTAAGGCAAGGAGAAAATTATCTTTGGGATCGCGGCAAACTTCGACAACGGAATGTACATCGACAAGTTCGGCAACAGACCGCAACCGAAAAACGAGGGAAGTGTAGTCTTCTGACTCGATTTGTCTTGCAAGGTGCGGCTTTCGGATAGTTCTGTCCAGTTCCCGATACAATTGTTCGGAAACGATCAGTTGATATTTCACGCCGAACACGACTTCAAGACGTACCTGAAACCGGGGCGACAGCAACGAACTTATCCAGGCATTCACATCAACGACAAGCCGTATTTTTCCGTTCTTGCTCTTCTGCATACATTTCCGCTCTCACTTCCTTAACGATGGCAACGATTTCTTCCATCGTCATATCCGATTCTTCCGGCAAGCCTGCTTTTCGCCGCCGTTCTCTGCTTTCGCGGCACCAACGTCTGTACCATTCGAGGTTGGACTCCGGCTCTTCGGCTTCCACTTCGTCAACGTTCTGCGGCGCAGGTTTGTTGCGCAAACGCTCCGTTTTCGGTTCACGTAAGGTTTGTGTTGTACTCATAGACTCCTCTTGGATTTTCGTTCAATCATTTAGCCGGTACTCCGGCTACTATTTATGCATCGTCCAGCACATCGACGGCGGCGAACTTTTTTCCTTCGAGCATTTCGAGACTTGCTCCTCCGCCGGTACTGACATGCGACACCTTGTCTGCAAAGCCGAGTTGCTGAATCGCCGCCGCACTGTCGCCGCCGCCAATGATACTCACCGAACCACTGTCCGCCACCGCCTGCGCCACCGCCTGCGTACCCGCATCAAACGGAGGCATTTCGCTCACCCCCATCGGTCCATTCCAAACGACCGTCTTCGCACCCTTTACGATGTCCGCATAAAGTTTTGCCGTCTCCGGGCCGATGTCGAGTCCCTGAAAGCCGTCCGGCACTTCACCCGCCTTGACAACCTTCTTGGTGCCGTCCGCCGCAAACTTGTCGCTGCAATGCGTGTCCTTCGGCAACACTAACTTGTCGCCGCCGATTGACAAGAGTTCCTTCGCCAAATCGACCTTGTCCGACTCGACAAGACTGTCGCCGACTTTCTCCCCCTTTGCCAAATTGAAAGTATATGCCATCGCACCGCCAATGAGAACTTTATCGCAGACCGTGAGCAGGTTTTTGATGACCATAATTTTGTCGGAAACCTTTTTGCCGCCGATGATGGCGACGAACGGACGTTGCGGAGCGGCAATCGCACTGCTCAAATACTTGATTTCCTTTTCGACAAGGAAACCGCAAACCTTCGGCTTCGCTCCCATTGCTTTGGGTAGAGCGTACATCGAAGCGTCGGTGCGGTGGCAGGTGCCGAAAGCGTCGTTGACGTAAATGTCGGCAAATGCGGCAAGTTTGGCGGCGAAAGCGTCTTTGTCCGCTTCATTTTTGCTTTCCTCGTCCGGCTGATAGCGAAGATTTTCGAGAACGAGAACTCCGCCGTCTTTCAAAGCAGCAACTTTTGCTTGGGCATCGGAACCGACGGTATCGGTCGCAAATTCGACGGGCTTGCCGAGCAGTTCGGCGAGGCGTATTGCCGTCGGTTTCATCGTGTATTGGGGATTCGGCGTACCTTTGGGACGACCGAGGTGGCTGGCGAGGATGATTTTTCCGCCGCGATCCAGTACCGATTTGATCGTCGGCAGTGCCATCTCGATTCGCCGATCATCGGTGATGTTTCCGGCATCGTCAAGAGGAACATTGAAATCAACGCGGATAAAGACAGTCTTGTTGGCAACATCGACATTAGCAATCGACTTTTTTGTCATAGGGGAGAAACCTTTCTGTTTGAATGCTCGTTAGAGTTAAAGTTGTACTCTAATTCTATCATATCGTTTCCGGCAACGCAAGCCGTAACACCGCAAAAGTTGGATCCAGGGTGTGTTCAAGTTTAGTGGTTTTTTCCTGTTCTTTGCGTCCTTTGCGGTCAAAAAAGAACTAACCGCAAAGTACGCAAAGAAGATAACGTAATAACACAAAAACGTTTACCTACTAATTTTTTACACACCCGCAAAAGTTGGACACAAGCAACCCCCTTTAACTAATGACATCATCTTTGGAGGGGGGGCGGCGGAAGAGACGCACCGTTTGCAAGAGACGCAGGAGTTCCTGGGTGTCCTTCGGCCTATCTTTCGGCTTTTTGGCAAGCATCATTTTTATCACTTCCGCAAACTCCGGTGTTACATTTTTATTCCGTTGCAGCACGGGCGGCGGTGTCGTGGAGAGGTGCTTGGTGAGCAAATCATTGAGCGAGTCGCCCGTAAAGAGCAACCGCGTTGTCAGCATTTCGTAAAACGTGCAGCCGAGTCCGTAAATGTCCGCATGGGGAGAGGGCGGCAGTCTTTGAATCTGTTCCGGTGCCATATAACTGGGTGTCCCCTGTGTTTTTCCTTTGAATGCGAACCATTTCATGAAGCCCGAGGCCGTCTTTCGGGCAAGTGCAAAGTCAATCATTTTAACGGTTACCGACTCGGGATCAAAGAGGAAGTTATCCGGCTTGACATCCCGATGGACCCAGCCCTGCTTGTGCTGATAGGCGAGGGCTTTTGCCGATTGGATAAAAATCTGCGGCAGATGTTCGCAATAGGCTTCGTAACCGCGGTTGATCCACATTTTCAGGTTGGCGGCGGGAAACCATTCCATAACAATGTATGGAACCTTATTATGCCAATCATAATGGAGGATTTTTATCAAATTCGGATGCAGAAACTTGGTGGCAACATTGTACTCATGTTCGAGGAGTTGTATCTGACTGCGTTGCCCCCCCAGCGAATCGAGTAATGTTTTCACACCGACGTATTCCCGTTTCTCATCATCATAAGCACGCCAAAGGCAACACGATTGCCCGCGGTTAATGATTTCCAAGAGACGAAAGGGGCCAATATATCCTAATCCTAAACTCATAGTGCATCTGCGTCAATGATTCCATCCCCCATTTTACCGGTTTTTTCGGAAAAATTTAGAGGGGATACCCTACTCGACCGGGTGTGTAAAAAAATTAGTGTCGATTTTCGCTCGTGGCGCACAGAGTCCGTAACGTCAGTTAGGGAACAACCAAACGATTCCCGTGGCGTACGCCACGGGCTCTGTGAACATACGGGCTCTGTGAAGACATTCCCGCCAACACACAGTAAGGTTGTGTACAGAAATAACAATTCCAAAGAGCCGGAGATGTAGGCGGTACTCCGCCGTAATCTCCGGGTGAATGACCACAATCCTAAGAAGGCAAATCTCCACTCATTTTTTACTCGACCAGTTCCTTTGCTGTTTTGGCATCGACGATGAGGTGTGTCCACAGTCGGAGTTTGTCGTTGGCGAGTAAGGGGATGAGGGCGTGTTTCTTCGTTTCGCCGCACTCGCCGCAGGGACCCGCTACAAGAACGACATGCTTGCCATTGGTAGAGTCCTTGGCCATTTCAACGAGTTCGTCCAATTCAAAAAGCGTTACCGCCCGAACGGGACAGACTTCCTCCGGCAGGGGGCCGTCGACCGAATAGGGGCGAAACTGCACATCGCCGACCCAGCCTGCCGCGAACATTCTATCCAATACAGTCTGCGAAATAAGGCGTTGACCCACCAAATGCGTCAAATACTGCCCCAACAGCCCATGTTCATGCTCTGCCGAAGCCAGTGAAGTAACAATGATGTCGATTTCATCCCGTTTTTCAAAGGAAGAACGGATTGCCGGATTCTCCTTTTGATTTTCGTAATCATCATTACTGACCACCGTTGCCGAAAACAGGGCGATAAATTTGACATTCATCAATGCCGGATCAAAATAGGAAAAATACGTTGAGGGCGATTTGTGTGGTTCATTCGGCAGAAAACCGCCGGAAGAAATTGCATGAAGCACGATTTGCGGCACTGCCGTTCCAGAGCGGATTTTATAGGCCAGCCGCCGGGCAACGAGCATCGTTGCAAAGCCTGCGCCCATTCCGAGATGTACGGCCTGTTTTTCGGGGTTTTTCGGGTATTTTTCTCTTTTTTCTTTTCCGACATGTTCGATGAGTTCAACAATTTGGTCGGCGGCAGTTGAGGTTACATGCTGGGCAGCATTTTCGCCGCTGACATTGACGACGGTAATTTCGCCGGGATGTTGGTGAAGCGAAAAACTGCTTTCCAATTTTTTGCGGAGATGGTGTTCCGCCGGCGGCTGCAAGAGCAAAAAACCGCGATTACAGGCTTCCCAAAAGATGGGGTAAATCTTTTCACGCGTGATGTCGGTACGTCCCTTTACTTTTTGCACCCAGTCGGCAACGGAGGAAGCCGCCCCGCGGTACTGCCTTTCCCCCATTGTGTTTGTTTCCGAGGCAGAGTCGGCACCGTTTTCGGTATGACCTCCCTTATCGTGGGCAGTTCGGCCAAGTTGCGAAAAATACCGGTCACAGACGGCAAATATGAGTTCATCCGATTCCTGAGAAGCGTGCCATCGGGCTGGTTGGATTTTTGCTCTTCTTTTAGCCATAGGGATATTTTAGCACAGTTTTTTGGGAAAAAGACTCCGATGCGGTAGCGTACAGAGCCCGTAACGTCAGTTAGGGAGCAGAGTCTGTAACGCACAGAGTCCGTAACGTCAGTTAGGGAATCGTTCGGTTATTCCCTGGCTTACGCCACGGGCTCTGTGAACTGTTTGTTTCTTATATTCTTTGTGCCTATAAGAGATTTAACCACAAAGTGCACAAAGGACACAAAGAAAAAAAAGTAAATGATTGCCGTGTCGCAGTATAGAGGTGCCCTCTGCTCACCACGACAATTTTACTGCTATCGTACCGGCATTTTCGCTGTACCGTTCGCCGAAACGCCCAGAATAGCCGAAACGCCCAGAATAACTGCCCGATAAAACGAGGCCGCGGCGAATTGTCCACGCCAGCGTCGCTTCGGGAAGAAACCACGCCGTGGAAAGATGCCCGGTGTTGAGCCGGTAGGGACTGCCGAAGGTTACAAAACTGCCGGTAAGGTCTTCCCCCATCGTCGTGCCGTACATCCCCATCATTTTACACGTTGCAGAAAAGTTTTGCGTGCCTATGGTCATTCTTTTGCCCAGAAAGAGACCGACTCCCCCCTCCCAATAGGTCGTGCTGTAACCATTGACGGCAAGATTGAGAGAGTCCGCTCCCGATTCCTGATAGGCATTCAATTTAAGATGCGACAGCGACATTTCACTTCGGGCACCCAGTGTCCATCCCTTGCTTGGCCGCAGGTTCCAGCCGCTGCCAAGCCGTAGAGACAAGTCATACGCCTGTGTTTGTGCGGCGGCACGTTTGTTCATTGGTTCGAGCAGGAGATCGGGCAAATCGCCGACATTGGAAAAAGCCGCACCCGGTATCGTTATATGCCGGGTCAAATTGTAATATCCGTAACTGCAAGAGAGGGAACCTTCGATGAATCGTTGCCGGGTCTCCAAGCGTCCATAACCGCCGAGGGTGATCCAATCCCCTTGGGCTGTACCAACCCCTTGGGCAGCACCAACGCCGCTGACGCGGTGATGATTCCAACTGCCGAAGAATCCAAACGTCCGGCGGTCACTATTCTGTTCATAACCAAAGGCAGTTCCCGAAAAATGTCCCTTATAACAGGTACTGGCATATCCGGCACTGGCATCGCCGGCATTGTCCGGTGTGCCGGACTTGTTGAACCCGCCGCCGGAAACTTCAAACCAAGGGGAAAAGCCGGAATGGAGAGCCGTAAAATGGCGGGGCAGTGCGGCCTGATCTGCCGTGTGACTCTCTGCCGTTACATTGCGTTCCATTCCGGCTTTTGAGAGTGAGCGGTGCAGCCGGACAAAGCCGAGATGTGCCGATTCCGCTGTTGCAAGGGGCAAGAGCGGAATCATCTGCCGGGCGACGGCCGTTTGCACCGCAATATCCTGTACATCGAGCCGTTGAAAAATATCGGCGGTATCTTGATGGAGGCCGGCACCAAGTTCCTGGGCATACCCCCGGAGAATCCCGCTCCATTCCGGTGCGATGTTGTCGGCAATCAGGTTCATCCGCTTGGATGTTAAATCCATGTATGCCTTGTCCACCCGAAGAAAACGGTAATCGGTGTGTTGGAGACTGCCCAAACCGCCTGAAGACTCCATGAGAAAAATAAACAAGCCGTTGACTTCTTCATTTCCGTACCCGTTCGTCTCTTCGATGTATAATTTGGCGTAGTCGGCATGAATGCGGATGCGGTTCAATGTCCGCCATTCATCGGCTGTTACCGTATCGTCGTCATATTTAACCGCAACATCATCAAGCCAATCTATGTATTTGCGAATATCTTCGATGCCTTTCAAGTTTTCAAGGAGCGCTTTGATTTGCTGTGGATTCCCGCCTGTCGGCATTTCTTTCTTTGAGATACCGGCATTTCCGTCATAGAGGATTCGATCTGCCGAATCGTAAAGGGATGCAATGATTTCCTCCGTTGCGGCATGCCGAGCGCCCGACTTCAACAGCGTTATGGCACCGGCCGCGTGCGGGGAAGACATGCTTGTGCCAGACCATACCTCATAATTGTCCGCATTGCCCTCTGTGTCCGAGGCAGAATTGATACATGCACCGGGAGCGGTCAAAAATAGTCCCTCTTTGTGATATTGTGTACTGAAGTCTGCGATATGTCCATACGGATTCAATGCTCCGACTGTAATCACTCCGGGCAAACCATCGGGATAGCCCTTCAGGTCATTGAGACTGCCGTTGCCGCTGGCAACCACGACCGCCACACCGTTGTTAAGCAGTTGTTGTATAGCGGCGTTGCCTAGCGGAAAGTTGTCCGCCACGGCATCAGAATTGTCAAAGACCACAAGAGGAACTCCCCAACTATTATTAACAGCGGCAATGTTATATGCGATGGCATTGTCGGCGATCTTATTGAACACAACGGCATTATCGGCATCATTGTCCCCCAGCGTTTCCAGCCACAAGAGAGAATCCGGTGCCATACTCAGGACAATTCCCGAAACGTGGGTGCCGTGCCAATGGGCAATACCGGTGTAATCATTGACGATTTTTCCGTTAAAAATTTCATGGCCGCTATAAAAACCGCCATCGACGATGGCAGTGGTGAGTCCCTGTCCGGTAATGCCGATGGTGTGCAGACGATGGGCACCGGTACTGATGACGGCATCGTTGTAAGTGTAGCCCCCTGTGTCGGCATTGTGGTATAGAGTTGGATCGTAAGACAGTCCGAACCAGAGAGCACCTTGTCCTTGCGGAACGGTGTTGCTGTACCAGAGCGGCGGCGGAACCTGTGCGGCGGCACTATTCCCGTCCCCCGGGGTACTTCCATACTCAAGGACACAGATGAGCAATAGAACTGCACCCATCTTAAAGCATCTGCGCATACGCCGTTCTTTGCCGTGCAAACGGCTTTTCTGAACAATCCGCGCATTCGTCGTCCTTTGTAGTGTCTTTGAGAAGTCCTTTTCTTGCTCTGCGCAAAACCAGCACTCTTCGGATGCATCGGCAACCCTGTTGAGGGTTTTTGAGGTTTCACGTTAAAATGATATGCGTTCCGGTTGTGCGGGTCGAACGTGCGGATGCTGTTCCGGGGGTGCCTAACGGCGATGTGCCGATAAGTGCGAACGATTCCCTAACCTATAACTCTGGCGGTAAAAAAGTTCACAGAGCCGCGTTCACAGAGCCCATGGCGTAAGCCAGGGAATCAACCGAACGATTCCCTAACTGACGTTACGGGCTCTGTGCTCCAGGGGCGAAAATACCCGCTAAATTTTTACACACCCGTTTAGACAAAATGGCGGGGTGTTCGCCTTGTACAATGCCTTTCAACGGCTATTCGTTTTTATCCATTTCATCGATATACTGTTTGAGCCGCTCGAGTTCGCTGGTAATGTGCCGTAGCTTAAGCATATTTTCCACCCGTTTGAGCAGGGCGGACTTATTGACGGGTTTGCTTAAATAATCGTCGCAACCGGCATTCACAGCCCGTTCAATATCACCCAGTTCGCTCAATGCCGTGACCATGAGAATCATTATACTATTGGTTTTCGGATCATTTTTCAGTTTTTCACAAACTTCAAATCCGCTCAATTTCGGCATCATCACGTCAAGCAAGATCAAGTCGGGCGCGAACGACTTGACCTTTTCCAGCGTTTCTGCCCCATCCCTTGCGGTTTCGATTTCATAGTCGTACCCGGATAGATAGGCATCAAGCAGTTCAACGTTGGGAGCATTATCGTCTGCAATAAGGATTTTCGGAGTCTTCATTCGTTGATACACAAAACAAATTTACCGCCACAATTCTTCCTCTTATGATACTCCAAATTGTTCCGTTCGACAAGAGAGATGCCGGAGGAGGGATAAACGGGGTGTCCAAGTTTAGTGGGTAAACGTTTTTTATTACGTTATCCTCTTTGCGCCCTTTGCACAACCTTTTGCGCACTTTGCGGTTATCTCTTTTTTTTAACCGCAAAGGGACGCAAAGAACTGAAAAAACACCCACTAAATTTGGACACACCCCCAATCATGCGGAAGCCCCCATGCTGTCAATGAAACTGTTACAATCAACGTATGGCAATTTTTTTCATTACGGGCATTGACACGGGTATCGGCAAAACATGGGCAACCGGCATGGCAGCGCGGTATCTACATCGTCAGGGAAAAAAAGTGATCACGCAAAAATTGACACAAACAGGTCAGGCCGGTGCAATATCCGAAGACATTCTGGAACATCGCCGATTGATGGGGATTACCCCCTTGCCCGAAGATGTGCCGCAGTCATGTTCGGACGTTGCATTAACCTGTCCTTATTCGTTTGCCTATCCGGCTTCTCCGCATTTAGCCGCCCGTCTGGAGAGACGAATCATCGAACCGGAAAAAATTGCGCAATACACAGCGAGATTGCAGAAACATTTTGACGTTGTTCTGCTGGAAGGTGCCGGCGGATTCTTAGTCCCGCTCACACCTGACCTTTTGACGGCAGACTACATCGAGCAGCAGGGCTATCCCGTCATCTTGGTAACATCGGGCAGACTCGGCAGTATCAATCATACCTTGCTGACGATTGAAGCGGTTCGCCGCCGGAATCTTTCGCTTGCTTGTTTGGTGTTCAATCAACATCCTCCGCAGGACGAGACCATCAGCAATGATTCGCTCGAATTATTCCGTCAGATTTGTCCTAATATCGTCGTGCTGCCCCGTATCGGTTCGGAGCGGATACAGGAGATTGATTTTTCCTGTTTGCTTGAGGGAATTTGAAGTGCAGTGCCGCACCCAATAAAAACGCACAGCGAACTCTGCGTCTTCTTTGTTCCTTTTCTTTGCGTCCTTTGCGGTTAAAAAAAGGATGCACAGGGTTGGCGGGAAAAAAGTCCACAGAGTCCGTAACGTCAGTTAGGGAATCGTTCGGTTATTCCCTGGCTTACGCCGCGGGCTCTGTGAACTTTTTCCCCGCCGGGGCGGCAACCGCAAAGAAGATGTCATGTTTGTCCCCGTGCAAGACATCTATCGCTGCAACATTGTTTACTTCGGCGCAAGTGTGCAGACCACTTGCCGATGGGCGGGTTTCGGCGGAGATTCAATTTTGCCGACATCGTCCAGCAACTCTATCATACGGTACATGACCTTCGAACCTTCTTGGACATGGGCGTTTTCCCGACCTTTAAATTTGACGACAATCTGCACTTTGTCCTTGTGTGTCAAAAATTCTCTGGCTTTGTTCACCTTGACCATTAGGTCGTGCTCGCCGGTTTTGGGATGCAGCCAAACTTCTTTCAGTTTTGATTGGGGAACATGTTTTCCCAGGCGTTTTTTTTGCTGGTAACGGTATTTTCCGTAATCCATAATCCGGCAGACGGGCGGTTTGCTGTCGGCGGCCACTTCAACGAGATCGAGTCCCGCTTGCCTTGCTTTGTCGAGGGCATCGGCGGTACTCATGATGCCCAGTTGCTCCCCTTCTTCCGTAACTACTCTGACTTGGGGAACGCGAATTCTTTCGTTAACCCGTTGCTTGTCTCTGTCTCTGTTGTCTCTCGGATCTATCCTCCTTAATGCCATAATGAATGGTGGTTAGGGTACAGTCTATGCCCTCCCGGAAAAAAATGCTGGGGGAGCAACCCCGCATTGTAACATTTTCGTTGCCCGATAGTAGTAGGGGGCACGGCGACGAGTGCCGGTGGAGTGGAAACATTTCTCGCTCCCGTCTTGTACATTATTCCCCTCTACGTTAGAATGGGGAGACGTTTTCCATTGTATTTAACATTGACCGGTATGTTTGACCGTGTTTTGATTTGGCTTGATGACCGCACCTCTGCTCCGGCACTCTTTAATAAAGCCCGACACTGGGCAGTGCCCCGCAGCAGTTCATACGCCCGGCTTATTCCCGCCATGGTCATCTTCACCTTTATCGTCCAGATAATCACCGGTATTCTCCTCTGGGCTTTTTACAGTCCCAGCGCACAGTCCGCTTGGGAAAGTCTCTTCTATTTGCAATTTACGTTGCCCGGCGGTTGGCTGATTCGCGGTATCCATCACTACGCCGCTCAACTGATGCCCGTCATGCTGGGATGTTATCTGCTCTGTCTCGTCTTTACTGGACGCTACCGTGCTCCGCGTGAATTCGTTTTTTGGACGGCATTCCTGTTATTCCTTTTTTCACTGGGCTTTTCCCTCACAGGGGACTTGCTGGGTTGGACTCTCTCCGGCTTTCACGCCACGCTCGTTCGAGTACGGTTTCTGCAAATGTTGCCCTTCATTGGCGAACCCCTTTTCCGTATCGTCTGCGGCGGTTCCGAATTTGGTACGCTGACCATCCCGCGATTCCTCGTCCTGCACGTCTTGGTGATGGGCGGCGGGTTCTTTGCCCTGCTTTGTGCCTGGCGGTTCTTCGATTACCGTGCCGCTAAATTAGAAGATGATCGACAGACCGGAGATGCTGCACAACGCCATTCCCGAATACCCCTCTTCTCCAATGAAATCCTCAAATACTCGATCGCATCGCTTCTCGTGATGGCCGTCGTCCTGTTGCTGGTCTATCGAACACCGATTTTGCACAGGGTCAGTCCCGATACTTTCCCCCTCAATGAGCATTTGCCGCGTCAGGCATCTCTCGGCGTGCATCTTGGCGCACCCGCCGACCCCGCCGATACTTATAGTGCCGCCCGGCCGGAATGGTCTTTTCGTGCGCTCTATCATTTCAGCAACCTGAAGAAATCCGATGGGAGCGAATTTTTTCCCGGCGAAATGAAGTTCATCCCGATTTTCGTTGTTACCGGTCTTGTCGGGTTTTATGTTCTGTTGATTCCGGTTATCGGCAGGGTATTCGTCGGTCATTGCTTTAACGTGGCGGCAGTAGGGGCACTCTTTGTTTCGCTCGTTTATTTGACTTATGCGTCCTACCATCACGACTATGTTGATGAATCGATGCGGGCATTCCGGGATGAAGAGGCGGCGGCCAAGCGGCTGGCGGAACGTGCCGTTGAACTTTGCCTGATAGGGCCTGTCCCGCCTACCGGTGCACTCACGCTCATGCAGAATGATCCCTACATCCAGGGGCCCCTTTTGTACAAGCAGCACTGTATTATGTGTCATGCCTTTGAACCGCTGGCAGGGGAAACGGCACATCCCGACTTCCGGCCGATTCCCTTTACGGATGAGAAGCCGCTTGCGCCGAATCTGTACAATCCTCTTCGCAAGGAGTGGATCGAAGGTTTTCTTACTTTGGATAGGATACGCAGTGCCGATTATTTTGGAAACACCAAGTTCGCGTCGGGAGCGATGGTGCGTTATGTACGTGATGATCTGCCGACACAAATTGACGATGCCGTCGAAATGTGGGAGGTGGAAGAGGCACTGGAGAAACTGGTCGATTTTCTCCTGTCGGAGGCGAAGCGTGATGCTCCCCGAACGGATGCGGAACCTGTAACGGGGGAGGAACTCGAACTTATGGGGCTTTTTTCCTGTAGTCAGTGCCATCAAACGTATGAGGCCGGCACTCCCGTCATTCAGGCACCGGATTTACGGGGCTATATGTCGCGGGATTGGTTGATAGGCATCATTGTTGATCCTGAAACGAGCCGGTTCTACGGCCCGTCAACGGGCAATGACCGGGGCAATGATGGGATGCCTGCCTATCATCGAACTGCCGAAGATGCGCTGATGACGATGCAGGAGATAGAACTGCTGACCGATTGGCTTCGCGGTACTTGGGCTCGTCTGCCCAAGTCACCCGCAGCCGTGCCGGCGGAATAGCGTACTCGAACACTCCGGCTGGAAGAAGTTAATAGCACAGAGTCCAACGTTCACAGAGCCCGTAACGTCAGTTAGGAAATCAACCGAACGCGTCCCTGGCTTACGCCACGGGCTCTGTGAACGTTGGACCCTGTACAATTCTATACCGTTTGTCCCTGTATCCCTACCTTGTCGGCACTATACCTTACACGGTGACAAAGGGGACGTTTTTTCTTTGCGTCTTCTTTGCGGTTAAAAAAGGATTCAAACGCAAAGGACGCAAAGGATGCGCAAGGGGCGTAAAGTCCAATTTCATGCCGTGTGCACTATATACTCTATACTCTCAAAAAACTCCAATTTATTCCCGTTTGTGGTATAAACAGGGTGAGTTTACGATACCCTTAAACGCTGATGCCGATTCGTTTTTTCTGCGAACACTGCCGTCAAATGTTGAAGATCGGCACGTCGAAGATGGGCAGCGTTGTCAATTGTCCACGCTGTCAAAAAGCGGTCGTTGTTCCCCTGAACTCCACGCCGCAGGCGGAACAGTTGTATCAAATGTTGAAAAAAAAGCGGTTGGCCGTAGCCGCCGCCCCGCCGCCCGAAGAGGAGATTGTCTCGGAACCCTCTGTACCAAAATCTGCCTGGGAAGACCTCGGCAGCAACGTTAATGAAGACGACTTGAACCTATGGATCGATGAGTTTTGGAAAAAAACTGACAGCCGCCCGCAAGCACTCCCTTCAATTCCGGTCATCGCCGCTCCTGTGGTAACGGGTGAAGTGGCCATTGTTGCCCTTCAAAAGCGTTACAAACTCACGCTTACATTGCTTTATGTTTCGGCAACTGTTGCCTTCCTTGTCGGCACCGTCTTTGGTATTTTCATTCGCGGACTCTATTTTCCGCCAGGCACTCAACCGGCACCCTCCGCATCAATGGCGGGACAGAGTACGGAAGCCAATGTGATCACCGGAACACTCTTTTATCTCACCGAGTACGGCGAACGCCGTCCAGATGTCGAAGCGGTGATTATCGGGTTGCCGAAGGATAGCCCGCCGAGTCCCCTGTTTTCCTGTCAAGGTTTGCGTCCCGGTGCTGTCCTGAATAACGACACCGTGCAACAAATTCGCGAAAAGGGAGGAATGTACGGCAGTGCCGATGTCAACGGCGCTTTTACATTGCAATACCAGAAAGGAGTGCGCTATTTCGTGATAATCATTTCGGCACATCAGATACAGGCGGACGGCATCATACCACAGGGCATTCTTCAGGAATTGCGCCGTTATTTTCAAGATCCCGGACAATTTGCCGGTAACGCGTTGTATGTCATCGACGAATTTACGGGCACAGGCGGCACACACCATTTCGTGCCTCATGTCTTTGAATTCGCCCGGACAACGGAACCCGATTTTTAGACGTGTTTCGATTTAGACTGGACGTTCTTTTCTTTGCGCCCCTTGCGGTAAAAAAAGAACTAACCGCAAAGTACGCAAAGAAGATAACGTAATAAGAAAAAAAACGTTTACCCGCTAAATTTTTACACACCCACTCGCACTTGTCAATGGTAGCAGGGTGTGTAAAAACTTTTTGGGAATTGTTAGAACGTGTGGTGGTCTCTTTTTGCAAGAAAGTATAGATTTGTTACATAGCCCAGCGTGTCATTCCCACGTAGGCGGGAATCTAGAAAAATAAGGTTGATACCCCTCGTCTGGATTCCCGTTTTCACGGGAATGCCGAATTACCTATACCAAATGAACAATGCCGAAAATTTTTTCGAGTGCGGTGCCCCGGAGATACTCTCGAAGAACGCTTGCCTCGAGCGTGAATGGTTCAAGCGTCCCTTCCGATACGGCAGGAATCGTCCGATTATGCGGACAAACACTTTGGCACGTATCACAACCGAGAAATCGGCCGCCCCGTTGTTCCGCCATCTCTTCCGGCAATGCGCCCCGATGCACCAATGTCCAATAACTCAAACATCGCCGGGCATCCAAGACAAAGGATTCCCGCAGCGCTCCCGTCGGACACGCATCAAGACACCGTCGGCAATTGCCGCAAGGATCGAATGGTTCCGGCAATGGAGTCGATTCCAGCAGTTCCGTGGACAAAAATGCACCGAGGAAGAATTTTGAACCAAACTGCGGATGAATGAGGAGTGTGTTTTTTCCTACTGTTCCCAGACCGCAGACGGCAGCATACTGTTTTTCAAAGAGCGGAGCAGTATCAACCATTCCCCGGCAACGTCCCTCGGGAAACCATTCCCGATGCTTCTCCGCCAACACTGCCAGCCGGGTACGAAACCAGCGGTGATAATCTACCCCGCGTGCATATTCAACAAGACCGCTCAACTGCCGGACGGGATGCGGCTCACTGTTCAAAACGGTGCCGTAGGAAACACCGAGCATTAAAATCGACTGCACGCCGGGCAAGAGAGTTGCCGGATGTTTCCGTGCTTCAAAATTGCGGACAAAGTGTGTCATTCCGGCATGCATACCCGACTGGAGCCAGCGTTCAAAAGCGTCGAAATGCGTGGGCGATTCCGCACTTGCAATGCCGCAAAGTTCAAAGCCGAGTTTCTTTGCCTCGGCGAGCAGTCGTTCCGTAGGGGACATCGGTTTTAGGGGATTATTTCAGTGAGCCCGCGTTTTCTATACCTTCCCACGTCAATAAACTGCTCTTTCCCAGTGGAAGTAAAAATCATGGCTCTATTTCGATTCCGGGTTGGTGGGTGGTGATGGTGCTCAATCAGGCAAAGTTAGGGCGAAATTACGATGAAAACTCACGAAGATGCACAAAACAGTCGATTTGTTTTCGGTGTTTGCGTAAAATAGGTAATTTGTGGTGCCGTCTTTGTGGAATAATAATCCACCAACCCGGAACCGGAATAGAGCCAAAATCATTATACTCTTTTTCTTTTTTTCAAGACAGGTTTTTCAAGGAGGTGTATCAAAATAACATTCACCTATTTACATTTACAAAGAGCCGCAAGTGTAGGCGGTACTCCGCCGGAACTTGCGGGTGAGGGTCGTGTTCGGTATGCACCCGCAAGTTACACTACGCTTGCGGCTCTTTGGATATGTTATTACGATACAGTTCCTAACGTCAGTTAGGGAATCAACCGAACGATTCCCTGGCCCCGCGCCACGGTCTCTGTGAACGCGGCTCTGTGGACGCGACGCATACTTTGCGGTTAAGTTTTTTAACCGCAAAGGGGTTGCGCAAGGGCTGCAAAGGTTTTTTGGTGTTGTTAGAGGTTTCCCTTAATTCCTTAATTTCTCTGCTGCATCCTCTGCTGCGTTTCTTGCCGTTGCCGCTCCATATTTTGCCGCATCTCTTCAAGCCTCGCTTCAGCCCTCTGGCGTGATTCTTGACTCCGCCGTTCCATGTCTTGCAGTGTCCGTGCGCCAAGTTGTTCTGTTTCTTGCCTCTGCCGTTCATTCTCTTCGTTTTGCCTCTGCCTCTGCTCTTCCTGTTCCGCTCTCTGTTCCGCCCTCTGCTGTGCCATCATTTGTCTCTGTTGTTCCTGTCTTTCCTGCATTTCCTGAATTTCCAGGCTTGGCTGTTGCGGTTCCCCTGTCGTTCGTTGCCGCATGTCGGCGGCGGGGTTCCTTTGCGGAAGTTGCGGTGTTCGGCTTGGAAGTTGTTGCTGCTGCCCCACGGCAGGGGAGGAGGCAGAAGTCGGCGGCTGCACAGGCGCATCCTTATCCTTTGCAACGTCGTCATCCTTTGCAACGTCGTCATTTTCTGCCGCCGCGCCGTCCTTTTGTTTCGTGTATTTTACACTTCCGTCGGCAAAATCAACCGTGAGCGTTGAAAAAAGGATGCTGTATCCTACCATTCCGCTTCCTCCCCGCCTGCTGTCCGTGAATTGAAAATGCAAAAAATAGTTGCGTTTGCCTTTTCCTCTCCTTTGCGATTCTGTCCTCCATGTAATTTTATGCCCATCCCATGTCCCGGTTCCATCTTCGAAGAATTCTATTGATTTAGGCGCATCCGGGTCATGATCCTGTACCCATCTTCCCTCAAGGCTTGCGGCGGTTAGAGTGAAAAACAGAAAGACGACAAGAACAAACAATCCAGCCAGAATGGAGTAAGTGTATTTAGCGTAGTAACCGCGTATCCAGTCAAGTGCTTTCGAGCCGGCGTTGGTTCCTCCGCCGAACTGCGGTTGTTGGGAAGAGTTCGATACCCGTTCAGACTGCATGGCCGCCATTTCTGCGGCATTGAAAAGGGGCGGCGGTTCCGACGAGGGCGCAAAAGGGTCATCGGCAGGGAACAGCCCTTTGATCTGACCGGCTTTGCCCTTCTTTCCGGTCTCCGTCTCCAGCGGCGTGTCCGGTTGAAGCACTCCTTGCGCCGCCAACTTTTTCAGTTGCGCATCGCTGACGGGACCTTGTTGGAATCCGAATTCATCAGTGTAAAACCAATTCGGCATAAGGGATTGGGCGGGTGTTCGAAAATCTCGTCTCCCTTCCAGTGTAGCCTATTTTTTGATGATTACAAGCGTGTTTGCGGGCAAAATGAACCCAAGGGGGTGTGTCCCTAACTGACGTTACGGGCTCTGTGAACTAGCGTTGTCGAAAACAGCGTTGACAAAAACAGCGTTGACAAGACTGGCGAAATGGGGTAGGATACGGCTTTTGATACTGCTGCCCCAGCGGATAACGCAAAAACGGACAAAAGAGCAAAAAAAACATCGATCATGAATCCACACAAACACAGTGTTCTTATCGTTGATGACTCAAATCTGAGCATCATGGTGCTCACACGCATCTTGGAATCGGAATATACCCTCTATAAAGTCAACAACGGACGCGAGGCCATTAAGGTCGCAGAACAGTATTTGCCCGATGTCATTCTGCTCGATATTCTCATGCCGGATATGGACGGATATGATGTGATCGCCGTATTGAAAAAATCCCAAAAAACAAAGGATATTCCCATCCTGTTCATCACGGGACTCGATAAGCCCGGCGATGAAGAAAAAGGCTTGGCACTGGGAGCCGTCGATTACATTCTGAAACCCTTTTCTCCGGCAACCGTCCGGCTGAGGGTGCGGAATCAAATCATGATGCTCGAACAGTTGCGTTCCAACGAATATAATATCTTGAAATATCGGCTCACCAGCGAGGCTTTGAATATCGCTTTGTGGGACATGGACGTGGTCAGTACCGACCCCGTGAATCCGCTCAACCAGTTCATGTGGTCGCCGGAGTTGCGGCACATGCTGGGCTTTGCCGATGAAAACGATTTTCCCAATCTGCTGCACTCTTGGAGTGACCGGCTCCATCCCGAAGACAAAAAAAAAACCCTGAACGCCTTCGCCGCACACTTGAATGACCGTACTGGGAGAACGCCCTTTGATGTTGAATACCGGCTCAAATTAAAAAATGGAAATTATCGGCATTTTCATGCGTTGGGAACAACACTCCGAGACAGCGTGGGAACGCCCCTTCGAGTCGCCGGTGCTTTGCGGGATATTACCGAAAAAAAACAACTGGCGGAAATGCTCCGATACAGGGAAAAAATGGTCGAGGCTTTGAACCTTATGGCCATTACCCTGCTTTCGCAGACGAAAGAGACCTTTGATTATTCGATGAGCGATGCAATCAGGCCGATTGCCGGTGTCGTGGGGTTGAGCCGCATTGATATTTACCGGGTCAGGGATGTCGGCACCGAAAAGTGTATGGCACAGGTCTATCGCTGGGATCAGAATAAAATCGGCTCAGCACCTCTTCTCGATGTCTTGAAAGCCCTGCCCTTTTCTCAACCGGCAGTGGCGGATTGGGTTGTAACACTCTCCAAAGATGAAGTCGTCAACATACACACCGGCATTATGTCCGAGGATGAAACGGCTTTTTTGACCCAGTTCAGCGTCAAGTCATTATTGCTGACTCCCGTGTTCAAAGATGGGGAACTATGGGGGATTGTCGCCTTTCAAGATAATACCCACGACCGCTATTTTGATGACGACAGCATCGAGATTTTGCGTTCGGCGGCTTTTTTATGGGCGAATGCGCACATGCGCAACGACATGGATCGGGCAATCACCGAAGCGCATACCCAACTGCGTGATGCGAGTGAAAAGTTCGAGTCCATGGCTCATTGGTATAAATCGCTGCTCGATGCCGTGCCGCTCATTATTTCGGCCACCGATGCGGAGATGAACTGGACGTTTGTCAATAAAGCGGCAGAGGACTCTTTGGCAAGCAAACGCGAATGCCTGCTGGGTAAGCCCTGCAGCCATTGGAACCTTCCCGTGTGCGGCACCGAAGATTGCGCTGTCGCCCGGGCAAAACAGGGAAAGAAGCGATCCTACATCACCCATCAGGATTTGTCCTATCAAATCGACATCGAATTTCTCCGGGGCTTGGATGGGGAGATATCGGGATTCATCAAGGTTATGCAGGATATTACCGAGATCCAACGGATGGCCAAAGAGCGTGCGGATGCCGAACGGGAGAGCCATCTTAAAGCGGCGACACTGGAATATGCCCACGATCTGAGCAGTGCACTCTCCAACATCACGAAATCGCCGACCGTCTCCGCCGGTTTTTTGCAAGAGGCGGCCAATCTTATCGCGATGGAAGGCTGTAAAGTCATGAACGCCCATCGTGTGGGGATATGGCTTATCGACGAAGAGAAAAGTGTTCTCAACAATATCTCCCTTTATGACAGTTCCGTCGGCGATTATGTGATTCAAGACGATTTTGATTTTTCAAACCGTGAAAAATACTTCACTCTTCTCATCTCCGAGCGGTTGATTATCGCCAACGACCGCGAGGCGGTTGATGCCGTCCTGAATCTCGCGGACGGTTTCGGCCCCGAACTCTGTGCGATATTGGATGCCCCCATCCGTCTGGACGGTAAATTAGGGGGTGTCGTCTGTGTCGAACATGATTACTGCGAACAATATCCCGAAAGACGGGAATGGACTCTCGAAGAGCAAAACTTTGTCGCATCACTGGCAGACTTGATGGCCCTTGCGATCTCCAGTGCGGAACGGCGCGTCGCACGCGATGCCGCCGAAATCGCCAGCAGGGCAAAATCGGCATTTCTGGCAATGATGAGCCACGAAATACGCACACCGATGAATGCCATCTGGGGAATTACCGAAATCCTGATGCAGAGCGAAACGCTCCCCAAAGAAATGACGGAGGGATTAGATCGAATCCACAGTTCCTGCGGTCTGCTCCTCGGTATTATCAATGATATTCTGGATTTCTCCAAAATGGAAGCGGGAAAAATGGATGTGGTGCCCGCCCAATATAAAATTGCCAGTTTGATCAATGATGCGATACACATGAACATGATGCGGATCGGCGACAAGTCGATTGAGTTTGAACTCCGAATTGACGAGAATATCCCCGCCAAATTGTTCGGCGACGAACTGCGTATCAAGCAGATATTGAACAACATACTCTCCAATGCGTTCAAATACACGGATGACGGCAAGGTAACACTGTCGATCGCCTCCGAGTCGGGCATGGACTGCATCACGCTGATACTCAGTGTACAGGATACCGGTTGCGGTATGACGAAGGAGCAGACGAGTAAACTCTTTGAAGAGTATTCCCAGTTCGGCAAGGAGAGCAACCGGACGATTGAAGGAACAGGCCTGGGCTTGGCCATCACGCAACGCTTGGTGAGACTCATGGACGGCGAAATCCGTGTGGAGAGCGAGCCGAACAAAGGGTCATTGTTCACCGTGACATTGCCGCAAGGAAGAGTCGATGACGACGTGTTGAGTAAAGAGGTGGTCTCCAACTTGCAGCAGTTCCGTTCCAATTACATCACCCATACGAAACGGTCTAAAATCGTTCGGGATCTCATGCCTTACGGCAGGGTGCTGATTGTGGATGATATGGAAACGAACATCTACGTTGCCGTGCGCCTGATGAAACCCTACGGCTTGCAGATTGACACGGCCGCCAGCGGGATAGAAGCCCTGGAAAAAATCAAGGAGGGGAAAGTCTATGACATCGTCTTTATGGATCACATGATGCCGGAAATGGATGGAATCGAAACGACCCAACGGCTCCGTGAATTAGGATATACCCATCCCATTGTCGCTTTGACAGCCAATGCGGTAACAGGGCAAGCGGATATGTTTTTGCAGAATGGCTTCGACTCCTTCGTCTCAAAGCCGATAGATATACGCCAGTTGAATGCTGTCCTGAATAAATTGATCCGGGACAAACAGCCGCCGGAAGTTGTTGAAAAAGTCCGTCGGCAACGGGATACGGCCAATGGAGAGGGGGACACTGCCGAACAGCCCCAAATGAATGCACTCTTGCTGGAGTCGGTCATCAAGGATGCCAAGAAGTCGATTGCAACCTTGGAGGACATCTTCCAAAGCGGCGGATTGGAAACGGAGGAGGGTTTACGGATGTATATCATCTCGGTGCATGGTATCAAGGGCTCCCTCGGAAATATCGGCGAAACATGGCTGGCCGCCGCCGCACGCGAATTGGAAATGGCGGGACGGGAACAAAATCTCGATTTGATCAAGGAGTCGACGGACGAATTCCTGACAGAACTGCGCGGATTGATCGACAAACTGGAAGCGGACAGGGATGCCGACAGTGAAGGCGAAACGATGCAAACCCTCTACAACAGGCTGCTGGCTATCGAAAAAATGTGTACGGAGCAAAATAAGCAGGGTGCCTTGGAACTTCTGAAAGAGACAAAACAGAGTTCGGAAGAAACAAAGACATTCCTGAACAGCATCAGGGAGTCCGTGCTTCAAGACGAACTGGAAGAAGCCGCCAGTGCTACGGCGGCGTATGCGAATGTTTTAGCCGTTGTTTTAGACGAAGGGTAAGGGGACGCAAAAAAATGAACAACGCGAGTGAACATTCCAACGGTTTGCTGGGTGAACTGGAACGGCTTGCCCAAGCCGTTGCCGCAGGGAACTTTGACATCACGCTTGATGATACCCATCTACCCCTGATGGAGGCGGAGGTTATCCGGCGGCTGAATGATGCCCTTCGGCAATACCGCGCTCTCCAACAAGACCGCGCTCTCCAACAAGACCGCGGCGGTCTCTCCGATGTGGAGACGTTGCGGCAGGTAGCCGATCTGTTGCTCCGTTCGGAAATTGACCGTTGTGCGGAGACTCTGGCACAACAATTCGCCCCCCTCACCACGCTTAACACGGAAATGCAGAACCCGGAAAGAGGCAGACCGGAAAGGGACTGCCCGAAAAGAATGACTGCGGCGGCAACGGATGAACAGGTGAATCTCCGAAATGCAGAAATTGCCGGTTTGGATAGGGTTAAGGGACTGGAACGGTTTGACGGCGAAGAGGAGACCTACTTAAAACTGTTGCGTTCCTATGCGGCCAGTCTCCGTAACTTGCTTGGCACCATCGAAACTGTCGATAGGGAGAGACTGAAAGATTATGAAATTGTTGTTCACGGCATCAAGGGAGCGAGCCGAGACATTTTTGCTGAAGAGGTCGGCGACAAAGCCTATGCTCTTGAAATGGCGGCCAAGTCCGGCGATTTCGATTATGCCGAGAAGCACAATCCGGCATTCCTCGAAACGGCATGGAGACTGGTTCATGACTGCGAAGCGCTGTTTGCCGCCATTGAGGCGGAAAATCCGAAAATCCTAAGGGATAAACCGGATGACGGGGCGTTGTCGAGACTTCTAGCGGCCTGTGAAAGTTTCGATATGGATGGTGCGGATGCGGCTATGGCGGAGATAGGCCGTTACCGTTACGAATCGGACGACGGCCTTGCCGACTGGCTGCAAGGCAACGTCGATGTGATGAACTTTGAAGAAATCGTTAAAAAACTGTCCGCTTACTTGAGGAAACGCTAACACGTTCACAGAGCCCGGTGCGGGAGCACCGGCACCCGGAGCGGATTCGCCGAAGCTGCCGCTCCGGGCTCTGTTTCGGACTCTGTGAACACGTTTCTTCTTTGCGCCCTTTGCGGTTAAAAAAAGACTTAACCACGAAGGGACACACGGGACACAGCGTACAAATTCATACCGCTGGCAGTACAGGATTGTCAGCAAACCATAAATCCGCTATAATTCCCGAAAACGGAGTGCCAGTGAGGGTGCTCAGCCCAACAACTAAAACGAACTTAACCTATGCCGAAAATTGTACTGCTCGACCCCATCTCCGACGATGGAAAAAATATGCTCCGTGATGCTCCCGCTATCGAATTCGAAGACCGAATCGGACTCAAAGGAGACGAACTCAAACAATGTCTAACCGAATTCGACGGTGCCATCGTCCGAAGCGGTGTCAAAATCACTGCCGAAGCCCTCGAAGGAAACACCCGACTCAAAGCCATCGCCCGAGCAGGTGCCGGAGTCGATAACATCGACACCAAAGCCGCCACCAAACTGGGAATTATCGTCATGAACACTCCCGGCGGAAATACCATTTCTACTGCGGAACAAACATTCGCTCTGATTCTCGCTCTTTCCCGAAATACCGCACCGGCATACCAAGCGTTGATCGAAGGACGCTGGGACCGCAAACTCTACACCGGCAATCAACTGGCGGGCAAGACCATCGGCATCGTCGGCATGGGACGCATAGGGCAAGTCGTTGCCGGTTACGCCAAAGCATTCGATATGAAGGTCATCGCCCTTGACCCTTTCTTTACCGCTCAACGTGCCGAAGAACTGGGCATCACGCTCGTCAATCATTTTCACGAGATGTTGCCGCAAATTGATTTCCTGACGGTGCACACTCCCATCAATGATCAAACACGCGGAATGTTCGGCAAGAAGGAACTCGAACTCGTCAAGCCGGGAGCGAAACTGATTAACTGTGCTCGCGGCGGAATCTACGACTTGGATACGTTGGTCGAAGGAATGGACTCCGGCAAACTCGGCGGCGTTGCCCTCGATGTCTATGAAGAGGAACCTTGCACGAGTCATCCGCTCTTCGGCAAGCCGAATGTTGTTTGTACACCGCACTTGGGTGCGAGTACCGAAGAGGCGCAAACGAATGTCGCCCTCGAAGCGGTCGAATTGTTGCTCGACTATTTCACCAACGGCACGATTCGGCAGGCGGTCAACTTCGGTACGCTTGATGCAAAGACGTTGGCTTCGCATCGGGGGCAGTTGAATCTTGCCTATCGGCTGGGGATGTTGTCGGCACAGTTGCAACTGGGCAACATTAAGTCCAGTGTTCTCCGCTACAAGGGGAGTGTTTCCAAGATGGACACATCGCTGATTTCCAGTGCGTTTGCCGCCGGTTTGACGACTGCCGCGATGAATGAGGATATCAGCATTGTCAGTGCTATGCCGCTGCTTAAGGAGCGGGGCATCGACTTGGTCGAAGTGAAAACGTCGGAGACCGGCGAGTTTTCTTCGCTGATAACGATGGAGTTGGAAGGGGACAAAGGTTCGCTTTCCCTTTCCGGCACGCTCTTCGGTAATTCGATGCCGCGCTTGGTGATGTACAATGATTACCAGTTGGAGGGATATTTAGACGGCAACTTGCTCTTTATTGAGCATCAGGACAAGCCGGGAGTAATTGGGACATTAGGTTGTACGCTCGGCAGCCGCAACATTAACATTAGCGATATGTCGGTGGGACGTAAGAAGAGTTCGCGTGAGCAAGGGGAGTACCACATTGGAGTCATTGCGTTGGATGTCGAACCGGATTCTAAAACGCTCCAAGAGATATCGGCATTGCCGCAGGTGTCGAAGGTTTATCCTGTGAAACTTCCTGCTGCCGATGCGTTTCCAGGATGGATGGGGTAACGCGTAATCTTTCTTTGGGTTTCTTGTGTCCTTTGCGGTTAAATCTTTTTTACCGCAAAGGACGCAAAGGGACGCAAAGGATTTTTGTATTGTTAGAAGTTTCCTCAATACTCTCCGAACTCCCGTGCGGCATCTCCCATTGCCCGAAGGTTTTCGATCTTCGTATCATCTTGCATGATTGCCGACGCATCGCAGATGTACCCGCCGTCGCGTCCGATGCCGTCGATAACCTTGCGGACATGCTCCCGAACCTCGTCCGGTGTACCAAACGCCAACAAGTCATTCGGAACGCCGCCGCTGATGCAGAACTTCTCGCCGACCTCCCGATGCACCTCGAAGATGTCCCCGCGATCCACATGATAGACAATGCTCTTCTCCGGCAGTTGCTTCGTATGCTTCAAGTTGGGATTCCAATTTCCCTCGGCATAGAACAACGTTTGGATGCCGTCTTTCCACAATTCCTCAATGATGTATTTCAAGGTGGGCCAGAAAAACTTCTCGAACTGCGGCGGCGAAACAAAGGGCACGCACCCCCGGTGAAGCCAGAGTCCGACGGGCAACGTCTTCGACGGATCGCTCGTCCGCTTTGCCATGTACAAGAGATGCGGTGCCAATGCTTCGCAAGCGGCAACGACTTTTTCCGGGCGGGTGTACATGTCCATACAGAGTGCCTTGTAGCCGCGTAACTTGTCGGCGAGAATGTCAAACGGTGCTTTTAATATACCGCAAATCGCACCGGGCGTTTGCGCTTCTGTTTGCATCCGCGCACAGTGCGGTCCGTAAGCGTTAAAGTAATTCTTCATTGCTGCCATACCGGTCAGCAATGTCATGTTGTTGTCGAACGTGTTTGCTTCGCCCGGTGCTTTGACCGTGTGCGTAACACGGGGCAGCCAACGGTTCGCCAAAAAGCCGGTGGGGTCGGCAATGAGTGCGTCGTATTCGTCCTCGCACATGTATGCCTCGTCTTCCGGCGGTTCAATGTACTGAAACGCTGTCGTCGGCGGAATTTGTACGCCGGGCAGAGCGTAATACTTGGTCGCCGTCGCTTGGACAACTCCCGACCAAACATAGACCATATTGGCAGGCGTGGCATCCCAGTCGAAGTCTTTGCAGCATTTCAGGAGTGCTTCGAATGCCAGGTTGTAATCTTGCGTTACATCTTGGCATGTCATCCCGGCATAGACGGCGGTAACTTCAGCGGCAAAGGGCCGGATCGGCACTCTATCCGGCTTGCCGTTGCGCATTGCCGTTGTGTAGCGATCAAGACGTTGTTGATAGAGCGTGGTCATAGCGGCATTGTAGGGGATATTCCGCCGAATTGCAACAGGGCGGCGGCAACAGTAGTGTCCAAGTTTAGTGGGTGTTTTTCCAGTTCTTTGCGTCCCTTGCGCATTCTTTGCGGTTAAATCTTTTTGTTTAACCGCAAAGAACGCAAAGAATTCGCAAAGGACGCAAGGAATTTATATTATTAGAGGTTCCCTACCCGTTTACACCATAAGAGACAGCACTCTCGTTTCTCACGCCGTCTTTTTCAATTTGACAGGAACCTGCAAGTTAAAGAGTCCGAATAACTCTTCTTGGTTTAATCCTTTCGAAGAGTTGATTCCCCGTGCGCCGGAGAGGATCAATTCCGATAATTGACGCTTGTTTTCCAGTGTTTGGTTGATCCGCTCCTCCACCGTGTTCGTCGAAATAAAGCGTGTTACGGTAACGGGTCCCGAAGCGCCGATCCGGTGCGCCCGATTAATCGCCTGATCTTCGACCGCCGGATTCCACCAACGGTCAAAGAGGAAGACATAACCCGCAAACTGCAAATTCAATCCGACACTTCCCGCCCCGTAACTCATGAGAATGACGTGAATGTCCTTATCTTCGCGGAATTGGCGGATCATTTCATCCCGCCGGTTGGAGGGTATTTTGCCATGATACTCCGAAGTGCCGAATCGGGCGAGCGAGTCTTTGAGGCGGTAGAGCGTTTCCACCCACTGGCTGAAGACGATGGCTTTCTGTCCGCTTTGAGCGACCTCTTCCATGTCGGCAAGGAGCCGTTCCAATTTCGCACTTTCTCCCGTCGCCGGATCGAAATTGCAAATTTGTTTGAGCCGCAGGATCAACTCGAACACCTGCGGGATCGTTACCTCTTCCCCCGCTGCGGATAATCGAAGTACCCCCTCATTTTCGGCCAGTCGGTATGTGTCGGCCTGTTCAGGGGTTAATTCCAGCAATGCATCCCGTATCATCTTGGGCGGCAGTTGCGTGAGCACTTCCCCCTTCGTCCGGCGTAAAATGTGGTTGCCGACGATGTTGCAGATTTCCGTCGGCTTGAGTCCCGACTGCAAAAAGCCGGTGGAGAGAAACTCAAAAATGCCGACAAGGTCTTCCGCTGAATTTTCGACGGGCGTACCTGTCAGAGCCCAATTTCTGCGTCGGGGAATCGCTCTTGCCGCCTCTGAGGTGGCATTACCTCTGTTTTTAACCCGTTGTGCCTCATCAAGCACGACCAGATCAAATGCGGGGAATGTTTCCCCTTCGGGAAGGTCGAAAAACTCTCTATCCCTGTTGAGGAGTTCATAATTGGCAAGCCGTACTGGGATGCCGGGCAACTGCCAGAGCCATTTCCGGCGGGGGGGCGACCCATCGATGGGCTTTACGCTGATTTCCGGTGCCCAAACCTCAAATTCCCGTTGCCAGTTGGTGAGCAACGGCTTCGGACAGACGAGTAAGACGCTCCGAATTTCGCCGGTTCGCAAAAGCAGACGGATCGTGGTGATCGCCTGCATCGTTTTGCCGAGTCCCATTTCGTCGGCAAGAATGGCAAAGTGCGCACTGTACAAAAAGGCAATCCCTTCCCGTTGAAATTGAAAGGGGTCAAAGGGCATATCCAGCGTCGGCAAATTGAGAATCGATTCAAGGGGCGGCTGCAAAATGTAACTGAGGCGGTCTTGAATCTTAACGCTATCGCTGGGAACCCGAATACGGGTGAGTGTTTCGATGTCCCGTTTTTGCCAGGCAAAATCCTCGTCTTCTGTCGGCACCGCCGCAGACTCCTTGCTGCTCTCTTCCGCTGCCGCGGGCGTTCTGGTTTCTTCTTCCGGTTGAGTGAAAAACCAACTTCGGGAATGCACTCGGACTCGGGAACTGACAGTCCCTGACGCTGCAATCCTCACGGCGGGGAGCGGTTTGAGTCTATCGGAGCGCACCGCGACCTCGGCGGTTCGGTTGAGAAGCCGATTCCAGCCGGTGATATAAATTTCCGGCTTGTCGATAGTTACCGGTATTTTTTTAACCTCAAATCCTGCCATTCAGAGGGGATGATAGAAAAATGCTGCGGAGGATGCAAGAGGAAAAAAACTCTGGAATGCCGACGATGGAATGCCGACGATTGCTATCTATACGGGTGTGTCCAAGTTTAGTGGGTAAACGTTTTTTTTATTATTACGTTATCTTCTTTGGCCCTTTGCGGTTAAAAAGACTTAACCGCAAAGGATGCGCAAGGGGCGCAAAGTCCAATTTCATACCCCGTTTTCAGTCTATTCCCGCTTCCTGCTATAACAGCAAACCGGTGAACAACCGCTCGAAATTTCGGGAATACAGCACCGCACTCATCGCCGATTGTGCGAGGATTTCCGCCCGATTGAGACGGGAAGACTCCAGTGCCCTATCCGCATTGGAGATCAACGCCTCCGCTTCCGAGACACTCTCCAACTGGGAGTCCAGTCTCCGGGCATTGCTGTCCAAGACATATTTTTGCACCGTACCAATCGTGCCGCGTTGTACGGCAACCATGTTGATGGCCTCGCCGACAATCGCATACGCCCGTGCTTTGCCCTCCTCCGTCTCCAAATCAATCGTCCGCAAGTCATGGAGCGTTCCGCTGGCACCGCCGAGATGCGTGGTGGTCATGTTCGACAGGGTCATCCGGTACTGCATCGATTCTACAACATCCTTGCCGAGTTGAAAGAGCAATTCACCCGCCGAACCGTCGAGCAAACGCTTGCCGTTGTAGGCGGTGGAGCGGACGGTGCCGTCGATCAACGTCAAAATGTCTTCGATCTGCTGCCGTTTCATCTCTGCCGGAAGCGTCTCCTCGTAAATCAAGCCGAGCAAGCCCCTGTCATCCCGGTCATTGATGTCGCCCATCAACATTTGGGAGAGGTTCGCCAATCCGCTTTCCGCCGTGGAGAGGAGTTCGTTGGACTGCATGGTCGTTTTTTGGGCGGCACTGATGCCCCGAATGTCGGCACGCATGATTTCTCTCGAAATGAGTCCCATCGGATCATCCTTGCCGCTGATGATCCGTTGCCCGGTTTCGAGTCGGCGGACGATTTCGGAGATTTCGAGACTCACGCGGTTGAAAAGAAAAATCGACCGCATTTCAGGGATGTTTGCATTGAAATAGATGTTCATAGTGGTTATTCCGAATGTTCGGGAGAGAAGGCATTTGCCAAAGATGCCGACAATTTAGGTAAAATGGGTTGTTACGTCAATATGGGCAATAACGAAAACGCTGATTTTATCTAAAATAGCGGACATGCTGTCGATATAACCGGAAAAAAACGAAAAATCAGTATAAAGATTGTAGCCCGTCCGATGAAGTGCCGATAGAGAAGGAGAGCCGGGAGCGTATTGAAGCGGAGCGACCGGAGCAACCCGCGATTGAATCCAATGCAAGTAAAGATTTACACCCCCCACTTAGTCGAGATAGCCGGCGAATACATACCCGCCCTGGCAAAACGGGCTGCGGACAGTTTGGGAGCGCGAGCGGAAGAAATACCTGCCACGAGGGGACATCTTGTCCGGCAGGCGGTCAAAGACGGGCTGATCCGCGAGTTCGACCATTTGATTGCCGAAGACGGGACTGTGGATATCGTCTGCGATCCTGGTGCGGAAATTCCGTTGGAGTTAGACGGGCAAACCCTCACGCTCCTTGAACTGCTTGAAGCGTTACAGTACCGTCAAAACTGGGGTGCTATGTCCCAGCAGCAAAAAGAAGCGGCGTGAGGATGGAGAGGATAAAGGAACCTCTAAAAATCAATTTTGCATTTTGATTTTGGCCGCAAAGGATTCGCCGCGTTCACAGAGCCCGTAACGTCAGTTAGGGACTCCTTCACACTCGTCAGGGAAATTACTGACGCTTTATAACATGGCGTATGTTAGACTTCCCATTGAAAATTGAAACTTGGAAGCTGGCGAGCACACACGGAGAGCTACCGTGTGAGAGAG